>Ga0307515_10002270_pt1 | contig 42110 bp, 49 predicted proteins | sample 17_EM_MG_FD_194513 | JGI IMG/M metagenome (GOLD analysis project Ga0307515, IMG submission 194513) | Populus trichocarpa ectomycorrhiza microbial communities from riparian zone in the Pacific Northwest, United States - 17_EM | ecosystem: Host-associated > Plants > Roots > Unclassified | place... | reverse complement strand
CGGCATATTTAACGCGATAGGCGAAGATCAGTCAAAAATAAGCGTGCTGGGTATGAAAGCCATGACGCTGGAAGCCTACATAACCGCCATCCGTACGGGCAAAACACCTATGGAGCGTGATGTGTTTATTGTATTTTACCTGCAACTGGTTGAAGGCATCGAGGTTACTTATTTTAAAGTGCTGAAGAACCTGGCTAAGGCAATAGGTTACAGCAACACTTTTTTAGATAAACCATTTAACCAGGCAGTTGAAGATAAGCTGATGTTTGAAGGGATTTACAAAGAATACATAACCCAGCCAGCAGGATAATTTAAGCAGAAGATTTTCTTAAAGTTTAATTTTTTACCTTCTGGTAGTGTGCCACCCCGTACCAGGGTGTAGCATCAGTACCGGTACACACAATGTTGGTATGCATAGTACCCGAAAATAAGTAAAAAACAAACTGTCTTCAATTAATATTCATTTGATGGAACTACTTGACTTGATCAGTTTAGTTATAAATCCGGGATTGGCGGAGTTTTAAACTTAGAAAGTCTTGAACAATCCTTCAGGCGTAATTAGCCAATACTATTTATCCCAATTTATTACTTAAATTTGCCTTCATGAAACGGGTTTCAAAAATCATTCTTTTCGTAATTGCGCTTGGCTTAATGGTAGGCGTAAAGCAGCCTGTGAAGGCGCAATGTGCGCAATGTGCTGCAACTGTAGAGACTAACACCAAAAGCGGCGGTAACGCGGCTAAAGGTCTTAATAAAGGCATCCTGTTTTTGCTTGGTGCTCCTTACTTTGCAGTTGCTGTAGCAGGGTATATCTGGTATAAAAAATATCGCCGTAAAAACGTTAACCTTAACGAAATGCGGCACGAAAGGCTTAACCTAAACTAACAGAAAAAGATCGTCTTTGCGAGGTACGAAGCAATCCCCCACATGCACATCACCATGCCTATCGGGGATTGATTCGTGCCTCGCAATGACAGAGAAATGTGTTAGGATAGTAATCAAAATAAAGAAGGCTTTACGTTAACATTTCCCCCATTATCCACTATGCCCGAAACGCAAAAATCATGGGCTATGCTCAATTGTAAATGCCCGCGTTGCCGCAGGGGCGATATGTTTCAGGGCGGGCCTTATAGTTTTGCAAACAAAATAAATTTAAACTGCCCGCATTGTAACTTGTACTTTGAAATTGAGCCCGGCTATTTTTACGCGGCCATGTATGTAAGTTACGCGCTTAATGTGCTGGAGGCCTTAGGCCTTGCCTGGCTTACTTATTTGGTTACGCACAATTCCGATTCGCCCTGGTTATATCTTGGTGTATTAATAGGCGGCTGTATTTTTCTGGCACCTATTAATTTCAGATATTCGCGGGTGCTTTTGTTATACTGGTTATCGCCAAAGATACATTACCAGGCTTATTTAGATACCGATGATTTACCAGGAAAGTCTTGATTTTTTAAAAGACCTGGCCGAAAATAATAACCGCGACTGGTTTACGGCCAATAAAGAACGATATGATGCCGCACGTGAAAACGTGATTGATTTTACCAGTAAGCTGCTGGCCAAACTGCAAAAGATAGACCCGGCTATTGATGAAAACACGGACGCCAAAAAACGGGTGATGCGCATTTACCGCGATATCCGTTTCAGCAAAAATAAAACACCTTATAAAAATAATTTCGGCGTAAGTATTCCGTCCGGCGGTTCAAGGGGTGGTACGGTTGAGTTTTATTTGCAAATTCAGCCGGGTAATTCTTTTATAGGAGGAGGTTACTGGATGCCCGAGGCGCCACACCTGAAAGTTATTCGCCAGGAAATTGATTACAATGCTTCGGAGTTGAAGGCTATTATTGACGATAAAACGTTTGTGAAGCTATTTGGCGATTTCAGAAAACAAGAACAGTTAAAGTCTGTCCCTCGTGAATATAGTGCTGAAAATGAAAACATCGACCTGCTGAAACTAAAAAGTTTTGTAGCCTGGCATAAAATTACCGACGAGGACATAACTGCAGGGGATGCCGTGCAACAGGTAGCCGATATTTGCAGCAAAATATACCCGTTGAATGTTTTCCTGAAAAATGCGCTTGCATAACAATACTACTGTCCTGTCATGATTAGATTGACGTTTAGTCTTGAGTCGAAAGTCTCAAGTTCTAAGTAAGAAACAAGAAAAATATGACTTGGACTTCCGACTAATGACTTAATACTACATAATATCTATTTTATGAAAATCAAATATCTTCTATTAGCCGCTATTTTTTGTTTGGCCCTTAACTCATGTAAAATATTATCGCCAAAAGAGTATAAATCATTAGTCGCGCAGCGCGATTCGTTGAATACGCGTACTGGTAACCTGGAAGAAGAACTTTCGCGCCTGCAAAATGATACCGCACGCCTGCACCGCCAGATTAACGATTTACGCGACAATAACAACGCTTTAAATAACAACCTGGATGTTACTTCAACCAAAGCAAACCAACTGGCTGTCGACCTGCAAAAGCGCGAAGCACGGCTGAAAGAGGTAGAGGAGATCCTTAAAAAACGCGACGAGGCAACTAATGCTTTAAAAAACAAATTACAAAAAGCATTATTGGGCTTTCAGCAAAGCGGCTTAACGGTTGATATCCGTAACGGCAAAGTATATGTATCGCTTACGGATAAACTCCTGTTCCCGTCGGGTAGTATCATTATTGACGATAAAGGCAAGGAGGCGCTAAAACAACTGGCCGCCGTATTGAACAAAGAGCCAGACATTAACATGGCTGTTGAAGGGCATACCGACGATAAAAAAGTAAAAAACCTTGGCCAGATTAAAGATAACTGGGATTTGAGCGTATTGCGTGCTACATCCGTAACCCGCTACCTTACTGAAGTAGAAATGGTAGATCCGCACCGCCTTACCGCCACAGGCAAAGGCGAGTTTCAACCCATTGACACCGCCGACAGCGACGAGGCCCGTACCAAAAACCGGAGGATTGAAATTGTGCTCACCCCGAAACTGGATGAACTGTACAACCTGATTAGCAAATAACAAAAAAGCTCCCGAATCCTGGGAGCTTTTTTGTTATTTACTGCTGCTACCGCGGGTTTTCAACCCGTGGTATTTATGGTTTCAACTTTTAGCTGAAATTAGGCTAGCCGTTAAATTATGGAGCCGAAGAGTTACGCTACACTGTCTTTGGATCAATAATTTTGCCGCCTCGGATTTTGCCTGTTATCAATAAATGCTATTAATTCAATCGTTTGGGTTTTTGGCTTTATTCTATATACGTATATACGATAGAAACTTGTTTAATAAGAACGCCAATATGCGTATGCTTCAGCTTTGATGATTTGCGGAACATCAATGGTTGTGTTTGGAGAGTTAGTAAATATTCATTAACTCTTTAGTAAAGTTGAATATTTCTTTATCTGTCCAATGCTCCTGAAGATAGGCGATCCTTTTACCGAATGTTTCAACAGCTTTAGGTGTCCAGACTATTTTAAGCCCCATTTTCCAAATAGCTTTACAACTTCATCATGGGGGACAATTTCGCCACCGTCGGCCTGGGCGATTCCTTCTAACACATCTTTTTGTTGATCGTCAGTTAACTCGTCAAACCAATCAGCTTTTCTATCTGATAAAAAAGCTTTTACATCCATAATTAAGCTTTCGTCATTAATGCCAATAATGGTTTGCAAAATATCTAATTTCTCTGCTTGTATATTCATGACCTAAAGTTTAATACTAAAATAAACATTTATTTTGTCAATTTAGATACAAAAACTAAACCCGCAGCCCGCGTTAGTGATAGCAGCGGATACCGGCCGTGAGGCTAAGGCAGGTGCAGTATGAGCGGATAGCACGGGCCGCAGGCAACGCCCATATCATTTAAAGTCTACTCCATCTCCTCCATCAGCGTATTAAAAATTACAAACTTTTCATCAAACATTTGCTGATGGGTGGCCTGTAACTTGTGCAAATGGTTCATGTAATACTGCTGAAACTGATCAATATTATCGGCATTGTATTGGATGCAGTAAGTAACCCCCTCGTTCGGAGAATCGATAACCCTTAAAACGCGGTGTGAGCTAAAATGTCCGGTAGCCATTACAGCCGGAATATGGACGGTTTTCATATAATGAAGCCACTCGTCGTGAATAGCTTCGTCAAGTATTATGGTGTCGTTATATACAATCATGGCGCGAATTTAGTTAATTAGGTTCATTTGGTGAGTAGTTGATTGAGTTGATTAGGTGAGTGGTTGAATGAGTTGATTAGGTTAAGTGGTTATTGGTTGAATTGGGCTATACATTCAAAAAACTTACTTAGACGCTTATCTTAACCTAATCACCCCATTCAACTTAATCAACCACTCACCAACCTAAGAATCTGCCTTATCGCCCCTCAATAATCTGAACCGTTTGCGGGCTTCGTTTATCCAAAGACTGCCGGGATAATCAGTGATTATTTTTTGATACCAGGCTTTGGCGTTTGTTTTATCATCAAGGTGGTTTTCGTAAATGTCGCCCAGCATAAAAACGGCGTCATCAGCCCAAAGTTCGGTAGGGTGATCGTTGAAGATTTTTTTGAGCAGGGGCACTGCATCATTATAGTTTTTCTGCTGAATGAAAATGCGTGATTTGGCCATCAGTATATCGTCGCTAAGGCTGTTGCCTGGGAACTTTTTGTCAATACTGTCTAACGTCATTAAAGCCTTTTCGGGTTGCCCGGCAAAAATCTGGAGGTCGGCCCGGGCATATATTTTTAAAGCACCACCGGCGCTGTCGGCCGCAGTGTTGTCATTAATTAATAATAGCAGGTTGAGGGCGTCATTTGCTATTAATTGCGATGTAGCCGCCTTCAATACATCCAGCTGCCCTTTGGCCCAGGTAAAATCGCCGGTATAATAGGCCATTTTTGCATTACGAAATTTGGCATCCTGGCCTATATTGGTATTCACAAAGCTCTTTTCAACCTGGCTATATGTCAGGGTAGCTTCCCAGGGCAGGTTATTCAGCATGTAAACATCGCCCAAATCAAGCTTACAACCGGCAAGCAACTCGGCGCGGATATTAGGTATTGTGATAGCGCTCTCCAATAATTTTTGAGCATCATTAAGTTTGTGGAGTTTAAACGCCTGCAAATTGGCCAGCTTTTGCATGGCGAAAACCGTGTTGTTGTTGCGCCCAAATTCGGCAAGCAGGGCTATGTAGTCCTGTTCAAGGCCCAGTAAGTCGGCAGGCATGTATTTGCCCGTAGTAACCTTCAAGTTTTTGGTGTTGATGAGTTCGATCTTAGCAGGAATATATAATGGATTGCCTGCACCCTTGGCAATAATATATTCATAACCACGAATAGCGGCATCGTAAGCCTCGCTGCTGGTAAGCGTGCGGCACAACTCGTAAATATTATTACCATCATCATTTTGCCTGCGGCTGAGTGCTAAAGCCTGGTTAAGCGCCAGGTCGTATTCTTTTTGCTGCATATACTGCCAGGTAAGCAACTCAATATAGATGGTTTGCTGCGGGTCTTTTTGAATACGCCTCAGCAGTGCTGCCTTAAGCAGGTCATAATCGGCTGCACCCTCAAAAACTATGGCAAAATTGCTTTCGGCCTGGGTAATAAAGCTCGGGTTTGCCGGCAAAAAATTAAGATACTCGTCGGTAAGTGATATCTTATCGCGTTTAAAGCGATAAAGATTAATGAGCTCATATGTAAAAGCTTCGTCGTTTTTAAGCAGTTTACGGCCCTGTATAAATATTTTTATGGCATAGTCAATATTGGCATTCTGGTAAAACTGGTTGGCCAGGCTGGCAATCTCCATTTGGTCGGCAGGTAAATTTTTCAGCAGATCGTCATATATATTGTTTGCTTTATCAAGTTTGCCCTGCTGAGTGTAAATGGTGCCCAGCATTATCTGATACTGGTTTATGTTGGGGTGTTTACGCTGCAGTTTTTTGGTAATGCTTTCGGCCTCGTCAAATTTTTTGAGGTTTAAAAGAATATTTACGTAATAGGAGTAATAGGTTTCGTTGTTTTGCTTGTATAGTTTTTGGTAAATTTCAAGCGCTTTTTGTGTTTCGCCATTGGCATTGTATTGCATGGCCAATTGAAGTTCATTATCCTGTGCAAACAGTGTACAGGTCCCCAACAAAACGAAAATAATAATTGCAAATAAAACCCTCATCTAATCAAAAATAGGTAATTAATACGAATGCCGGGGTTACTTTCGGTTAATATCCGTATAAAGGTGACACCGGGTAAAATTGTAGTGACATTTTGATAACCTTAACTAATTTTATCTAATTTGACCTGATTAATAAAATTGCATAAGCAAATATGTTTGGGCGTTTAAGGATTTTTCTTTTTATTGTATTTACAACAATTATATGTTCATGCAAACATGTAAAGCAAATCCCAATTGCCGATTTTTTTAAAACCCCTGAGAAAACAGTTTTTAAAATATCTCCCGACGGCAAGTACATAGCATACCTGAAGCCATACAAGGATAAACAAAACCTGTTCATACAATCGCTGGCCGATGGTACCGAACATATGGAAACATCCTTTGATGATTATCCTGTAAATGGATGGTATTTTTGGACTTATAATAATCAACTGGTTTTTAACCAGGATATTGTAGCAAACGATGGGTTTAAAATGTACGCGCTTGATATATCTACACACCAGATGCGTACAATCCTGTCGCTCGAAAAAGTACGGGTAAACCTGGTTAACCGCAACAAGCAACAGCCGGATATCATCACCATCAGGATGAACAAACGCGATCCGGCTAATTTTGATATCTACCGCCTGAATATTAAAACTGGAGAGCTTTCGCCCTATCTCATAAACCCTGGCAATATAACCGAATGGTTCCCGGATGCTGATGGAAAAATCCGGCTGGTAAAATCGTCAGATGGGGTAGACGAAACTATTTTATACCGGCCCGATGATAACTCACCCTTTAAACCTATTATCCAGAATAATTTTAAAAACTCGGTAAGGCCGATTGCTTTTGCGGGCTCGAAAAATAATTTTTACGCGTTATCAAACGTAAATCGCGATAAAATGGCGCTGGTTGAAATTAATGCCGAAGATGGAAAAGAACAACGTACCGTTTTTAGTAACAGCAATGCCGATTTAATGTATGTTGAATATTATAAAAATAAACATCGCCTTGAATTTGCCAGCTGGGATGAGGCCAAACCACGAAAATATTTTTTATCGCCCGACATCCAACGCCTTTATAAAAAGTTAGGAGACTTGCTAAAAGGCAACGAAGTAAGGGTTGTTGACCGGGACAGTTCTGAAAATAAGTTTATTTTGTATACCTATACCGATCGCAGTCCGGGTACTTACTACCTGTATGAGGCCAGCAACTGTAAACTAACTAAACTGGGCGATAATAATCCGTCTTTAATTCCAACGGAGTTGTGTTCTATGAAGCCCATTGCCTACAAAGCCAGCGACGGCCTCACCATTAATGGCTATTTGACCATGCCATTGGGCAATAAAAAAACTAATTTACCTGTGGTAGTAATGCCACACGATGGCCCCTGGGCCCGCGATACCTGGGGGTACGACGAGCAGGTACAATTTTTGGCCAATAGGGGCTACGCGGTTTTCCAGATGAATTATCGCGGATCAACCGGGTACGGCAAAGCTTTCCGGAGTGCGGGGTATAAGCAGGTAGGGGGCAAAATTCAGGATGATATAACCGACGGTGTACATTGGCTGATAGATCAAAAAATAGCCAACCCTAAAAAGATAGCCATTTTTGGTGGCCGCTTTGGTGGCTTCTCTGCATTATACGGCGTGTCTTTCCATCCCGAGTTATATAATTGCGCGGTTGTACAATATGGGCTCATCAACTTTTTTACCTATATTAAAGATGCCCCACCGTTTTTTAAACCTTATTTAAAAATGACCTATGAAATGGTTGGCAACCCCGAAACGGATGCTGATAGGTTAAGGGCCATATCGCCGGTGTTTCATACCGATAAAATAAAAGTGCCTTTAATTATTTTTCAGGGCGCTAAAGATCAGCGAGCCAATATTAGCGAACTGAACCATTTTGTGTATGAATTACGGAAGCATGATGTTGATGTAAAATATTTTTTAAAACCCAATGAACGCGCTTTTTTCAGGAGGGAGCGTAACAGATTTGAAATGTATACCGAGATAGAAAAATTCCTGAATTACAACATGAGGGTTAAACCATGACGGTTATGCCTGCACAAAAAACTGCTTACCGGAAAAACTTTTTGCTGATCATCATCTTCCTGGTGCTCATATCCATAACATTTGTGGTAGCGCTTTTTATATCGTACAGCCTTACATCCAAATATGTTGACAACGAGTTCTCATCAAAAAAGGTAGATGTACTGGAACAAACGTTAAAGCCATACTACGATTTTTTTCAGAATAAGATCCCCGAGATACAATTTTACGGTGGTTTTTTGGATTCGGCTTCGGCCCGCAAATATGCTTCAACGGTTTTTAAAGAATACCGGTTTGTAAAAAAGATTGTTTTTTATGATGTGCAGATAGGTACCCGGAAGCCAGTGGTGCTGCGTGCCAATAACCTGGAGATCTCGGTAAAAGCAATTTACCTGTACGGCCAGGGCAAAGATAAAATATGGGGCGCAAGGCAGCGGCATATAGGCGATGAGCCGGATTTTACCGCGATGGCGTCCAAATTGCGTAACTATATTGCCTTTTCGGATACCACCCGCCTGCCCAGCCAGGATGAGATGTATAAAACCTTCTGGGATGTAAAACCTAATAAAATAACCTACACCAATACTTTACGCCCCCTTGATGTTAAAAACTACCGCGAGTTGCTAAGGGGCAAAACAGTATCGGAACCGTATAAACAAAATATGATGACCTTTTACCTTGAGCCACTTTTGCTAAAGGTAAAAAATACCCATCATGAGCTTTACCAGAACGTTTCGATACAGCCGGTAGTATATGATCCTATTGACAGCGAAGGAAACAAACTGATAACCGAGGTTTCCTTTCCTGGTGCTTTTTCTGATTATAAGTTGTTTTTCAGCTCGGAGCAGGGATACCTCACTGCCGAAACCAACCGGCGCTTTATGCCTATTGGGGCTGCAGTATTGGTAATAACACTTTTTTTGGTAGCTATAGGATGGCTAATTTACCGCAACCTTAATGTGAATATCAAGTTGTTTAAACTACAATACGATTTTATAAACAACTTTACCCATGAGTTTAAAACCCCTGTAAGCGTTATAAAAATTGCCGGGTCGAATTTAAAGGGCGATGGCGAGCTTACCGAACGGCAGCGCAAACACTACGGAAAAATTTTGGATGAAGAAGCAGATAAACTAAACGATTTGATGAACAAGTTGTTATCATTCACCCAGCTGGAAAATAAATCAATCAATATTAAAAAAGAGGAAATTGTAGTGGATGATTTTGTAGGGGGTTATATTGATACTTTTAAAATTAAGTACCCCGATTTTAAACTGAATTATACCAGCAACGGTGTACATACTTTTTATACCGACCCGGTGCTTTTGGGAAGTGTTTTTCAAAACCTGGTTGAGAATGCTTACAAGTATTCGCACCCCAAAAAAAAGGAGCTTAACATCAATATCATACAAAAAAAGGGAAATATCGTGTTCTCTTTTATAGATAAGGGGATAGGGATTCCCCGGCATGAACAGCACAATGTGTTTAAGAAATTTTACAGGATAGAGAACCAATATAACCAAAACGGGAGCGTTGGTTTGGGTTTGGCATTTTGTAAAGAACTGGTTAATTTTATGGACGGCGAGATAACGGTGAACAGTAAGGTTAATGAAGGTTCGGAATTTATAGTTACGCTTCCAAACGAAAATTAAAGTATGAACAAAGAAATCAAAATTGCGCTGGTTGAAGATGACGAAAACCTGCGTTTCCTGGTTGCCGAGCGTTTGCAAACCGAAGGTTACAAAGTGCTGGAAGCCGACAACGGCGAAGATGCGGAGACAATGATACTGGCCGAACATCCTGATATTGTACTGCTTGACTGGATGCTGCCCGGCAAAACAGGATCGGAAGTTTGCGGCAATATCAGGGAAAGCGGGTATGATAAGCTGGTGATTATGATGACAGCCAAAGCCCAGGATGTTGATAAGATTGAAGCTTACAACTTTGGCGTATCAGACTATATCACCAAGCCGTTTAATATGGACGTGCTTGTGGCTATGATTGACAGCAAAATTAAATTCAGCCTGAACAGCGAGAAGGCGGAATCATACAAGTTTGCCAACATGGAGCACCTGCCTAATACCCACTTACTCATTCGCGATGGCCGTAAAATTGAACTTACCATATTGGAGAACCGGATATTACTATACTTCCTTAAAAACAAAAACAAGGTTATTAACCGCGAAGAACTAATGATGGAAGTATGGGGCTACAACGCCGATGTAAATACCCGCACCCTGGATATGCACATTGTACGCCTGCGCAAAAAGATAGAAACAAATGCAGATTCGCCGCAATATTTACAAACTGTGCGGGGGATAGGTTATAAGTTTGTGTATAATCAGTAATGATTTCGGAATTTGGATGTTCGATTTCGGATTTAGAATTGAATAGATATATGATAACGTCATTGCTTTTACAGGTAATGACGTTCCTATTTCCCGTAGACCCTGGCCACAATAAAATCGCCAAAAAAAGCTCGTTCGCTTTTTGGGGAGTAGTTGTTGCGATTAAAGCAAGCCTCAATCTCCGGTAGCTTATTAGCTTCTATACCATCAATCATCCTGAAAAATAAAAACATGCTTTTTAAAAGAAAGGCCTGCCACCATTTACCTGTTAATTGAAAATCGCAATTGAGCCAAAGTGCACCAGGTTTTAGTAACGAGTGGATCTTATTAAATACCGTTTTTAACGTTGCTTCAGTAAAATTATCGAATAGAAAAGGTGTGATCGCCACATCAAAGCCAGGGGAAAGGTTTACACTTTCAATAATATCATTTATAAAAATAATCTCATTGCCGCCGGTATCCCTCTTTTGGGATAGCGCCATCATTCGTTTTGCTGCTTCTACATAGGTTATCTTTAGCCCTGTTGGATGTAACCTTGTAATTTCTTCGAGTATCCAGCCTGTGCCACCGCCAACTATGAGTATATTATTGTTGGGGTGGATGTGATTGATTAAATAAAGCTGCGTATTGATTATGGCTTTACCATAAACTAAACGCGAAAGGATATCATAAAAACTGGCCGAATTATTAAAGCTGGCGGCCATATCAACGGCCCTTGAAAATGAGATTAACGGCCAATAACACTACGTACTGAAGAATAAGTACGCCATCCATAAAGAAGAAATAATAGTACTCGTCTTTTTTCCAGGCCGATTTAAAGATAAGCCAGCCGGTTAAAAATACGGTCAATGTCAACGCAAAAAAGTCGAGACTAAAGCCGTTATCCCTGAAAATAAACAGGAGGACCACATAGCCCGCTAATAACACCTGGCAAAACAGGTACGCATTTTTTTCGCCCCAGACTACGGGGATGGTTTTCAGGCCCATTTTGCGGTCGTCAAAAAGATCGCGAATATCAAAAGGAATAGTAAGCGCTCCTATGAACAAAAATCGTTTGGCTATCAGTATAGTAGTATCGCGCATGGATACGCTGGCGGCATGGAGATGCATAGCCTCCAGTATAGGGAATAGCACGCAACTCATTGTCCATACCAGGGTAATAAGAAATGGTTTTAGGCCGGGTATATTGCGCAGCCCGAATTTTTGCTCACCTACAGCAAACAAGGGCAGGCCATAGGCAAACGATAAAATACCCAGAAAAACGAGAAGGATTTTTGATTCAGTGGTGATCAAAAAAAATAATGGAACCAGCGATAATAACGAAACTATGGTAAACGTAACCATGAGCCGGTAATGGGCAAAAAACCAGCGTACACGTTTATAAGGTGATTTTTCGGGTTTTTGAGGTTTGGTAATAATAATACAGAAGTTGTAGATTCCTAATGTAGAGGTAAACAGCAAACCCAATACCGGCAACACCGGTTTTGACCCTATTAAATGGAATGTTACCAACGCCTGAGCCACCGCGCAAAGCGACATGAAGATATTACTGAACAGCAGGAAATCAAAAACAGACTGAAGCGTTCTTTTCATTGGTAATGAATGTGCCTGGGGTTGATGTTACGTAAGCTTACCCGAAGGAGCATGCCCGGCTTTTAATGTAAATATCGTAATCTCTGGTAATATTCCAACCCTGCCGTATAAACCAACAAAGCCATAGCCTACATTTACATATAATTGTTGCATACCTTGCTGGTAGTGGCCCGCCCATTCGTTATAAACATATTTTATCGGGCTCCACTGAAAATCATTTGTACGCACACCAAATTGCATACCGTGCGTATGACCCGAGAACATCACATCAATTTGCGGGTAATCTTTTAAAACCTGCGCCCGCCAATGCGAAGGATCATGGGATAACAGAAGTTTTACTGGCAGGTCATCTGTGCTTTTGGTAGCCAGGTCCATGCGGCCGTGTTTAGGGAAGCGGCTGTGCAGGCTCCAGTTTTCGATGCCGAGGATACCTATTTCTTCGCCCTCTATTTTAAGGCGGCGGTTCTCGTTACGCAATAAATCCCAACCCATATTTTTGTGGGTGAGTATCAGATCATGCTGATCTTTTATTTTGTCGGCCGGATTTGGCCAGTCGCAGTAATCACCATAATCGTGGTTGCCTAAAGAGGAGTATACGCCAAGCGGCGCCTTTATTTTACTAAAAATATCCTGGTAATCCCTCATTTCGTTGGCTTGGGTGTTAACCAGGTCGCCGGTAAAAAATATAAAATCGGGCTTCTCTTTCAAAAGCATTTCTACCCCGCCCAGTACCGCTTTCTTATTATAAAAACTCCCGGAATGGATATCAGAAATTTGCCCCAATTTAATGCCGTCAAATGCGTTTGGCAAATTGGGCAGGTATAGGGTTTGATAACGTACATGGTAGTCATATAACCCCTTTGGCATATTGATTTTTATGGCAGCCAAGGGGACAGCGCCGGCAAGTAACCCTGCCTTTAATAAAAATTCCGACCGGGGGATAGCGTCCGGCGGCACCAGGGTATTATGAGCAGATGTTTGATTTTTAAACCTGTTTTTACGCCATACCAGCAATCTATTTGCATCGTCAATGAGCAGGAATGGTAAAAATGTAAGTTTACCTATAAAAAGCAACGAAAATATGAGCAGGCCCGCTGCCCTAACGCCAAGGCCTGCAAATTGTACATAAACACCGGTAAGCAAGCCAAAAATAACAATAAGGCAAGTTGTCCAATATAAAAAGATAAATACCTTTTTTCGTAAAAAATGCCATTTCCGGAAAGCGCCACGAATGCCGTTTAATACATAAAGGTCAATTAGCAAAAGCGCCGAAATGATTAATATGATATTAAGTGCCTGTTCCGCCATTTAGAGCAAATATATCAATATTAAAGTTTTTTGTGATTGAATACAAAAGTGAATCTGGTGTAATGCAGTAAATCGGCAGGGCATTAAGTTTTCCGGGAGCAATTTGAAATAATATATTCTTTTATATTTGATAATGCACAAAAGTAAACCACCCGTTACCGGGAAATATATTGATCCTTTAGTAGATTTTGCTTTTAAAAAGATATTTGGAAATGAACCTAATAAGGATTTGCTGACTGCTTTTTTAAACGAAGTTTTCAGAGGGCGTAAACACATTGTTGACTTGGTTTATAATAAGAACGAGCATCCGGGAGATTTAAAAGATGAAGGTGCCGCCATATTCGATTTACTTTGTACTGGTGCGGGCGGCGAACAATTTTTGATAGAGGTGCAAAGAGGGCGGCAAGGGTACTTTAAGGAAAGAGCTTTGTTTTATACCAGCCGCTTAATAAGTGACCAGGCACCAAAAGGTAGACGCAGCGATTGGGCTTATAATTTAACCGAAGTATACCTGGTTGCTTTGCTGGAGGATTTTACATTAGAGATTGACGCTGAGACGGGTTACTTACATGATATTTGCCTGTGTAATAGGGAGACCGGTAAAATATTTTATGATAAACTGGGTTATACATATATTGAATTGAGTAGATTTGTGAAAACGGAAACCCAATTGGAAACCGATTTAGACAAATGGTTATATGTTTTAAAGAACATGAGTCAGATGGATAAGATCCCGGTTTACCTGCGGAAACCGATATTTGAAAAACTATTTAACATAGCGGAATATACTAACCTGAGCAAGGAGGAAAAAACGATGTACGATAGCAGCTTAAAATACAAATGGGACAATAAAAATGTACTGGATTATGCCTTAAACGAAGGTAGAGAAGCGGGTAGGCAGGAAGGCATTAAAGAAGGCATTAAAGAAGGTATTAAAGAAGGTATTAAAGAGGGTATGGAAAAGGCTAAATATGAAGAAGCCGTTGCAATTGCCCATGAAATGAAAAAGGAGGGCTTGCCGGTTGCCCAAATAGTAAAGTTCACTAAACTATCAATTGAAGAGATAGGAAAACTTTAGTTTATATATTGGAAAACATATCCATCAGAAACCCGCAACTTGTAAAAGTTTGCGGGTTTTTTTATCGGATTTGGCAGGCTGATAATTCAATTCTTCTCCTGGCCCAGGAAATAGTGCTATATCTAAAGTTATAGAACGCTAAAATTTCTTCAATAATTTAATAACGGTCATCATCTAAATCAAGATCGTCTTCATCAGGTTGCAGGTTAAACAAACTGTTAAACATATCCGAGAAGGCAAAGCCATTATCCAAAAAGCCTTTGTTTAATTGCGAAAATTCAGACAGGCCATGCAGTACAAACTCCATCAGCAACAAAGTTTGGTTTTCGCTCAGGCGCGGATGCAGCTTTTTAACCAGGTCTTTTAAGCCGGCAACTTCAGATAGCTCTCTTTTATAGTCAATTGCCGACATGTCATCAACTAAAGCCAGGTTATTGCCTTCGCCAAACCAATTGATAATGCTGGCATAAGGGTTTACGCCTTTAGCCTTTTTAGCCTTTTCAGGATCAGGAAAAAACGTTAGCAACAATGTTTTAATAGCTTTACCTATCAGGATGTTGGCCACTTTACCGGGGCCTTCCAGTTCGCCTTCATAAACCAATTCAATTTTGCCGGTTATAGCCGGGATAACCCCTAAAAAGTCGGTAATGCGTACAAAGGTGCCTGGTTCATGGTTCATGATCATGCGGCGTTCGGCATTGCTTACCAGGTTTTCATAAGCTGATATGGTTAAGCGCGCTGATACGCCCGATTTTTTGTCGATATACTCAGAGTTGCGGGCCTCAAAAGCAATTTGCTCAATAAGGTCTTTTACCAGGTCGTCGGCTTCAACGGTGTTACGTTGCTCGTCGGTTAACGATGCTTCCTGCTGGGTGATCTTCCTTGAAATTTCGACTGTACGGGGGTAGTGCGTTAATATCTGGCTTTCAATCCTGTCTTTTAGCGGCGTTACAATGGAGCCACGGTTGGTATAATCTTCAGGGTTGGCTGTAAACACAAACTGGATATCTAAAGGCAGTCGCAGCTTAAAACCGCGTATCTGGATATCCCTTTCCTGTAAGATATTGAATAGCGATACCTGGATACGTGCCTGTAAGTCGGGCAACTCGTTGATCACGAAGATACCACGGTGTGCACGTGGGATTAATCCAAAGTGGATAACACGTTCGTCAGAATAGGTTAGCTTTAAGGTGGCGGCTTTAATAGGATCAACATCACCAATTAAATCGGCTACGGTAACATCGGGTGTAGCCAGTTTTTCGGTATACCGCTCTGAGCGGTGAATCCAGCCTATTGGCGTATCGTCTCCTTTTTCTTCGATAACACTATGGCCGTACCATGATATTGGATTATACGGATCGTCAAACAGATCTGACCCTATAACATAGGGTACATATTCGTCAAGTAAATTGATTAGCAAACGCGCTATACGGGTTTTAGCCTGGCCACGTAAGCCAAGCAGTAAAATGTTGTGGCGCGATAAAATGGCTGTTTGTAAATCGGGTATTACTGTATCCTCAAAACCTATGATACCTGCAAATCCACCTTCGCGTTTTTTAAGCTGTTCTATCAGGTTAGCACGTAATTCATCCTTAACCGAACGACTTTTATAACCACTTTTTTTTAGCTGACCGAGGGTTTTTATATCTAATAATTTACTCATGTTTCTTTTATAGTCCGGAAGTCGGGAAGACCGAAAGTCCGAAAGTTTATTGATGATTTAATGTAGCTTCTTTCGGACTTTCCGGACTTTCGGACTTCCCGACTAAACTTATCTAACCGTTTTTCTTCTGTTCTTAATATAATCTTCAAAAATGTATTCACCTAAACCATTCAGCGAGCTGTAAAAGGCCTTGCCGCCATTGGTCTCTGTGAATTTACGCACAAACTGCTGCAGGTAAGGGTCTTTGGCTATCATAAAGGTGGTGATAGGTATTTTTAGGCGCTTGCATTGTGCGGCCATATTCAGGGTTTTGTTAACCACTTTTCTATCCAGGCCAATGCTGTTTTTATAATACTTGGTACCTTCCTTTAAACAGGTTGGCTTACCATCGGTAATCATGAATATTTGCTTATTGTGTGTTTTGCGGCGGCGCAGCAAATCTGCTGCCAGCTCCAGCCCCGCATAGGTATTGGTATGGTAAGGGCCAACCTGCAGGTATGGCAAATCCTGTAGGGTTATGGGCCAGGCATCGTTACCAAAAACAACAATATCCAGCGTATCCTTGGGGTATTTGGTGCGGATGAGCTCGGCCAAAGCCATGGCTACCTTTTTGGCCGGGGTAATCCTGTCTTCGCCGTAAAGGATCATCGAGTGTGAAATATCTATCATCAGCACGGTAGAGGTAAGGGTTTTATAATCCATTTCCTCTACTTCCAGATCGCGTTCGGTCATCATAAAATCACCGATGCCATGGTTAACCTGGGCATTATGGATAGATTGGGTCATGTCTATCTGATCCAAACTGTCACCAAACTCAAACTCCCGGCGTTCGGCATTTTTTTCATCGCCCTGACCTGATTGTGGCGAGCGGTGATTGCCTTTACCCGATTTTTTAAGCTTGCCAAAAATCTCCTCTAATGCCGATTGCCGGATGCTTTGTTCTGTTTTAGCCGTGATATTAAAACCACCGGTTTGCTGGTCGTCGCTTAAATATCCTTTTTGTTTAAGTTCATCAATAAAATCGCCCATACCATAATCATCGTTGGTAAGGTTGTATTGTTTATCAAGTTCGTTTAGCCAGGCTAAAGCTTCGCCTGCATCGCCCGATGTATAATTGAGCAACTCAAGGAATAATTTCAGTAATTCTTCAAATCCGCCTTTAGGGATCTGGTTTGGTGTAAATCTTGAAAATCCAAAACCACGCATATCTTGTCCTTTCTGTACTATAAAGGAACGGATAATTATTCTGAAAAGTTTCGCGGTATGAGGATTAAAACAAATTGTTAGGTAAGAATGACAAATGGCAGATGTGTGGGTGTGCAGATTTCAGATGCGCAGATTTTGGTATTTAAAAATGGAAGCCGCCGACATAAAGGGCCGATAGCAGTCTTTACTATCAGCCCTCAAGATATTTTGAATTTTGAATTTTTACTTTTGAATTAAATATACACCAAGCTATTCAACAACTCGGTGGGGTAAATAGGGTTGGCACCTCGCTGACTGGCAACATAGGCGCCTACGGTACATGCTTTATCAACAACCACTTGCATAGGGTGATTGGCCAGCAACCCTGCCACAAAAGTGGCCAGGAAGGCATCACCTGCGCCTACCGAATCTCCAACTTTTACAGGGCATCCGGGGCTTTCATAAAACTCATAATCGTGCCATACTATCGCGCCGTGCTCACCGCGGGTTACACATATGGTACGGTTATGGTATTTGGAGCGGAATTCGGTTATCTGATCGCGTAAAGAGCTGTTGCTACCACCAATTAACAGGTTGGCCTCTTCTTCGTTCATTTTTACCACATCGGCGCGGGCCACAAGCGTTTCGATAGTAGATAGTGTATAATGCGGCGGGCGCAGGTTTACATCAAATATTTTAAGGGCATCAGTTTCGTCGAGCAGGTTCAGCAAGGTTTCGCGCGTTTGGGTGGAGCGGCAGGCCAGGCTGCCATAAACAATGGCCGCCGAATTTTTTGCCGCGGTATTAAGCGCATCGGTAGTTTCAATACAATCCCATGAAACAGGCTCGGGAATGATGTAAGTAGCCTGGTTATTCTCGTCAAGCTGCACCGTAACCTCGCAGGTTGGGTATTCATCCTCTTGTTGGATGAGGTCTGAGTACAGCCCGTTTGATTTCAGGAATTCAATCAGCATGTCGCCGCTGTTATCCAAACCAACCGAGCTTGCAAAGGCAACATTTACGCCTTGCTGTACCAGGTGCCTGGCCACATTCATAGGCGCGCCGCCCGCTTTTTTACCATCGCCAAAAGCATCCCATAAAACTTCGCCGAAGCTTAATACCTGGTTTTTCATAAAAGAGTTTTTTGTTAAGGCAGTGAAATCAAAGATAACAGGATTTTTGACACGGTTTAAGGATTTAGCAGGATTTTAATGTAAGACAAAAGTCATCGAATGTAAACTAAACAAAATCCTGATGATACTGTCAAATCTTGAAAATCGTGTTTATATTCAACGTATGAAAAAACTTACATTTTCTTTTCTTCTTATGCTTACGGTTTGTGTGTGCCGTGCGCAGGACAAGCAAGCAATTGCCAATTTAATGTATACCCAGCAAAAAGCATGGAGCCGCGGCGATGTTGAGGGTTTTATGCAGGGCTACTGGAAATCAGATTCGCTGGTATTTGTAGGCAAAACCGGCCCCGATTATGGCTGGCAAACCACGCTTGATCATTATAAAAAGCGTTATCCGGATAAAGCGGCCATGGGGCAGCTTAAGTTTACCCTGTTGCAGGTTAAAGTGCTCGATGCAACTAATGCCTTCGTTTTGGGTAAATGGCACCTTAAGCGAATTAAAGATGAGCTTGGTGGTTATTATACCCTTTGGTTCCGCAAAATTAACGGCGAGTGGAAAATAGTATGCGATCATACCAGCTAAATATCATATTTGAGATTTGCTTAAAAGCTTTATACCTTTGGCCGGGATTTTAATGGATGAAAAGAGGTTTGGTTATAGGCAAGTTTATGCCTTTGCACAAGGGGCACATTGCATTAATTGATTTTGCTTTACAGCATTGCGATGATCTTATTGTTTTGGTAAGCGCCAGTTATGACGAACCTATATGGGGCAGCCAGCGGTTGGAGTGGCTGAAGGAAACCTATAAAGACAATATTAAAGTGAGGCCATGGCTGTTAAACTATGATGAAGCCGTTTTGCCAAACACCTCTGTATCCTCAGAAGGGGTGTCCCGCATTTGGGCCAATTACTTACAAAAGGAATTACCTGCTGTTGATATCATATTTGCATCAGAACCCTATGGCGCTTATATGGGGCGGTTTTTGAATTGCGAGAGCATGATATTTGACGAGCCACGCAAAATAGTACCCGTATCGGCTACGCAGATAAGGGCGAAGCCATTCGCCTTTTGGAATTTTTTGGCTGATGCTGCCAAGCCCTATTTTACCAAAAAGATATGCCTGCTGGGTACCGAATCCACCGGGAAAACAACGATGGCAAAACGACTGGCCCATCATTTTCATACGCTTGATGTTCCCGAAATGGCGCGCGATATTTTGGAGCACACCAACGAATGTACCGAAGAAGATTTACTACAGATAGCCGAACTGCATGCCAAAACCATCAATGAAAAGATAAAAGTAGCTAACAAGATTTTGTTTGTAGATACTGATCTGAATACTACCCGGTCATATAGTCACTTTTTGTTTGATAAGGATTTGCAGGTACCCGAATGGGTTGAAGCGACAAATCATTTTGATTTGTATATATACCTGGATGTTGATGCTCCCTATGTACAGGACGGCACCCGCCTTAATGAAAACGACAGGAACCGGCTGGACGAAAGCCACAAACAGGAGTTAGCCAATCATGGTATCCACTATGTGTTAATACAGGGCGATGACTGGGACGAAAGGTTTGAAAAAGCAGGTAAAGCAGTAGTGCAGTTTATTAAAACAGGGGCGGTTTAGGATTTTACGTGTTAACCCAATGCCTTTTAAAATCCGACGGATTTTGGCCCTCTATTTTATTGAATAGTTTGTTAAAGTACGATAGGCTTTCAAAACCAACAGCGTAACATACTTCGGTTACATTTTTATCCTGCATGAGCAGGTTTTTGGCAACATCAATGCGGTATTGGTTTACAAAATCGGTGAAGGTGATATTGGTTTGTTTTTTGAAGTACCTGCAAAAGGCCGCTGTGGTAAAATTTACTTTGGCCGCTACCACATTTACATCGGGGTTGCGGTTGTAGTTACTGCCTATGTATTCATACACGGCACCCATCCTGATTTTATCTTTCAAAAAAAATTGCAGGCTGATTTCATCATCATTTAAAATGGTTATTTCAGAAGAATTGGCCAGCACCTGGAAAATCTCCATCAGTGCCAATAATTGGTCGAATGAGTTTAACGCCGGTAACTGCTTTAACTTTTGTACCGCTATGCTTTTGGTTTCGCCATGAAATGCAATGCCGTTGGCCGCTTTTTTAAATAGTTGATTTATGGGCGTAAATTCGGGTGTTATGGCAACGGCTGCGCCCAAAAAATCTTCTCGCAATTGAACAACAATCTGGTGATATTCGCTGCGGAGGCGGTAATCAAAATTAAGGTGGGGTAAATTACTGCCAATTAAAACCAAATCGCTTTGGGTATATCCCGATATGTGCGAACCAACATGCCTTATGCCTGCATCAGCCTCTACATATACCAGTTCATATTCGGGGTGGTAATGCCATAAAAAGGTATTACGGAGCCTGGGCGAAAACAGCTTGAATGATTTGCCCGGTTCAAAATCAACTACCTCTAACTGTATTTTATCCATTCATTGTCTATTGATGTTTAATAAAGATACATATTTGGTCAATGTAGAGCAAATAATGGTCATTGTAAAGAATAACCGCCTTTGCAAGGGGCGATAAATTTGTATTATTAACCAATACAAATGATGAAGACAACAGACGCCTCCATGACCATGACACCCGGACCGGAAAACGCCCATAGAGAAATCCCCGGCAATCCATCTACAGCCAAAACGAGCAGCATTCACCTTAATGAACGCAAGAACAACGAACCGTTGCGGGTATTAACCGAAGCAGACTGGAAGTTTTGGGTAGAAAATGGATACGTGATCGTTAAAAATGCCGTACCTAAAGAACAGGTTGCCAAACTGGCCGCTTACCTGTGGGAATACGAAGATAAGGATGCCGATAATGTAGAAACCTGGTATAAAAGGCCCAGCGCCCAAATGCAAATGACCGAGCTGAATAACACGGGTATGGTTGAGATTTATAATCAGCAATTGATGTGGGATAACCGGCAGTACCCCAAAGTTCATGCGGCCTTTACAGATGTTTGGGGTACCGAAAAACTTTGGGTTACCATTGACAGGGCCAACCTTAACTTTCCGCTTAAACCAGGTTTTGAATACAAGGGATTTATTCATTGGGATTATGACCCCGAAACCAAGCCGCAAAATGTACAAGGTGTACTTGCCCTGGCCGACCAGGCAGACGAAGCCATGGGTGGTTTTCAGTGCATTCCCGAATTGTACCGTACCTACGATACATGGAAACTTACCCAGCCTGCCGACAGGGATCATTACAAACCAGATACTACCGGTTTTAAGATAGAGAAAGTGAAACTGGAAGCCGGCGACCTGCTGATATTTAATAGCCTGCAGCCCCATGGTATTCGCCCCAACACCAGTAACAACAAAGTGAGGATAGCACAATATATAGCCATGATGCCCGCCCAGGAAGATAATGAGGAATTGAGGCAGTGGCGCATTAACAGCTGGCAAGGCCGCGAAGCCATGCAAGGCTACGCCTTCCCCGGCGACCCGATGGAGCGCGAAAAACAAAACCCGGTTGCTGAATTATCTGATTTAGGGAAAAAGCTCCTGGGATTGGAGAGGTGGTAGAAAGATAATTTGCTTTGTTTTCCGTTGGCTGTGTCCTCACAGCCAACTTTTGCCGTATAGATGTTTATTCCTTTTTAGCTTTTTTCTTTCTCAAGTACTTGCTGAAAACATTAATATACCTGTCGTCAAATTTCACTTTAGTGATATCATCAAAAGCAATTTTATCAGGGATGTCATAAATGAAACCTTCTCCGTTAAAAAATTCGATATGGACTTTTTTGGCGGTTATCTTTATTATCGGGCCTATACTAAATATCTCTTTAGTGGGGTCCTCAACTTCTACAATTACATTTAAGTTAGTAGCTTGTATGCTTTTAAGAGCCGATTGCCAGTTGCTCAAATCAATTTGATAGCTGATCCCAACTTTGGCGGCCTCGCCTTCGGCTATCATTATTTGTTTAAAACACTTTTCAAATTTGTTGTGCCTTATTTTCTTTACCTGTCTAACGGGTATTACACTGTAGCCATGCAACGTAAAGTCGCCTGCTTCGTGTAGCAAAACAAGATCATCGGAAAAATCAAGAATATACCCGCTGCTTGTTTCATCGACACCCCGGGCTACCGTTCGTGTAATTTTGACGTAATTGCCTAAATGAAGTTTTAATTTATCAGCGATCATAAATGATAAGTTTTGCCTTAAAGATATAATAATACCTGTGATTGGCCGAGGTAAACTGGCTGTGAGGCAGGCAAGCGCATTAAAATATTTATTGACGATGACCTGTTATTTAACTAGCTAAGGTAACAAGCTTATAATGTAAAAATAGCTATAACCATCAAACGATACCTTGTGTTTATGCATAGCCCAGCTAAAAAGATCCCGGCCCTTTAGGCTCCTTGCCTGGGCCAACAACAGGCGCAAACATTTAGATGCGTTTGAATTGCGAACAACAATAATTTAGTGTTAACCATGTTTAATTATAACATATTAATTATCAGCTGCTTAAAAATAAAATCCGTAAAATGTGTTAAGTTATGTTAACCCAGTTTGATGCGTTTGTCCTTAGGATACGAGCATACAGCCGACGGTAGAAATAAAAATAGCGGAGAAGAAAACCTCACCGCCATAAAAAGTCTTTAATAAAACCCGAACCGGGCAACACGACCTGGCAACAGAAATCAAAAAGGTTTGCCCGCTGCAAGCTCTTTGTTAGCCCATTTAACAGCCAATTCCTCGCGGAACTTTGCGTATTTCTCCTTAAAAGCCATCTTGAGCAAGCTATCTACGCCGCCTTTAATTGCAAGGTTGTACAAGCTGGCGGCTTTGCGGGTCATGGACGCATCCCAGGCACGCAGGCTTAATGAATAGGAGCCGTCAATATATTTCATCCAGTGCCAATAGCCGGTAGGCATAAACAGGGTATCGCCGTGCTCTAAAAATACTTCGGTACCTTCTACACCATCCAGTGCAGGGAATTTTTTTACATCGGGGTTCAGCACATCATAATCCTCCAGCGCATAGGTAGCGTTAGGGATGCAGTACAGGCGGCGTTTCCATTTATTTTCAAATAATATAACGTGCTTACGCCCGCCAAAATGGGTGTGGAAAATGTGGGGTAAATCGATATCATAATGTAAAAACGTTACCGAGTTTGACCCGCCGAAGAACATGCCGGGCATGCTTTCTAAAAAGCCACCCATGAGGTCTTTGGGCAATACAATATCATTTAATAGCTGGGGTGCCTGTTTGAAAATATTGAAAAAGAAGATACGCAACTCTGTGGGTTTACTGCGGATCAGGTCAATATATTCGTCAAAAGGCATTTCGGTAGCCGATGAGTTGATGGGTTTTGATGGATCGGCTTTGGAGTTATCGTACAAGGGCACCACCTTATTGCCAACAACGCTCTTAAGATATTCTGGTGTCCATTTTTCGCGGGCGGGCCATGTTTTGGTGAGGCCCTTGATTACTAATGGACGGCGCGGGTTTAAATAATTGTTCTTGAAATCCTCCGGAGAGATATTTTCAACAGTATCAATCGGCTTAAGTATAAAACTCATAAATGTTACCTTCCGGTTGGGTTAAATTTAATTAGGGATACTACAGTATTACCAAAAAGTAAACAAAGGAACGAAATAAAACACCAAAAGGTAACCGGGTGATGTCAAAAAAAATGTACCCGCTTCATCATTTACTCATAAACATAGCCTTTTTTGCATGGTTAACGGCCAGTTTTTCGTTCCAACCCATATAATACTTTGCGCTTAGTTGTTTCTTAATTGGAGTATCAAGTTGTCAAAAAGTGACCACATTTGATACCAGTTAAAAGAAGAGACCGGCGGCTACATTATCAGCGTAAAGCTTGCCGGTGGTTGTCAGGTAGATGATGCCATCTTTTTCGGTAATCCATTCTTTATCAAAAAACTCGCGGGCTTCTATCTGTAACTGATCGGCAGCGCCTTTGGCTATGGCATTCAAGCGGTTTAAATCCAGCCCCCACATGGTGCGGATGGAGGTCATGATGTATTCGTTCAGTCGGTTATTTTCGGTGAGGGTTTCCGTTTCGGCAGGTATTTTACCGCTGATGATGGCTTTAGTATATTTAGCATTATTGGCAATATTCCATTGCCTTACCTCACCGTTATAGGAGTGTGCCGATGGGCCGATGCCCAGGTATTTAACCCCCTGCCAGTAGTTGGAGTTATGTTTTGAATATTTACCAGGTAGGGCAAAGTTTGATATTTCGTAATGCTCAAAACCATGCTCGGCCATGGCTTGCATCAAAACCATAAATTGGGCCGCGCTTTGCTGGTCGTTCATGGGCGGCTGTTTTTTTTTGCTGATGAAGGCTGCCAGGGCGGTTTGTGGCTCTACCGTCATGGAATAAGCAGATATGTGCGGGATAGACAATTCAAAAATCCTATCCAGGTTTTGCTTCCACTTGGTGTCGGTAAGTAGGGGGTAACCATAAATTAAATCGGCCGTAATGTTTTCAAAACCGGCATCCTGTACCCTTTTTACAGCCGTTTCAGATTCGCGGGCCTGGTGGGCGCGGTTCATCCAAACCAAATCCTCGTCAAAAAACGATTGGATGCCTATACTAAATCGGTTTACATCGGTCTGTTTAAACGCTTTTACTTTGGCCACATCCAAATCATCCGGATTGGCTTCCAGCGTAATTTCGGCATCTGAGGCCACGGTATGCAGTTCTGTTATGGTATTAATAAGCAGGTGAATTTCATCCGCAGCCAGTACCGAAGGTGTGCCGCCGCCAAAGTAGATTGTCTCAACTGTTTCGCCATTTAGGAAACTTTTTTGCAGCTTAATTTCGGTTACCAGTGCCTGCACCAATTCATCTTTATACTGTGGCGACGTACTAAAATGAAAATCGCAGTAATGACAAGCTTGTTTGCAAAAGGGTATATGTATGTAGATGCCTGCCATGCTTTTAAGAGTAAATAAACGAGAGTAAAGTAAAAGAAGATAAAGTAGCTATATTAGTCATTTTCAGTATTTTATATTAATTATTTCTCTTTTATTTATTTGCGGTTGACTTTATTTTATGTTATTTTTGTTACTCACATGTTACTTTTCATATATGATGAGTAACACAAGTAACAAATAAATTATGGTAACGATCAGATATAAAAAGCTTAGCAGTGGTAAATTTAGTGCATATCTCGATATTTACTCTAATACCGTAGAGGGCAAAGGTAAGCGCAATTATGAATTTCTAAAGATTTATGTCGGTAAGGACTATTCCGTTCCGGGAACCCGGATTACAGAGTCAGATAAAAATAATCTTAAAATTATAAACGCCCTCCGCAATAAAAGAGAGAATGAATTGAATTTTTCGGACAATGGTTACAAGCAGCCTGCCAAAATAAATTATAACCTATTAGATTATTTTGATCAATGTTTGGCCAAAAAATTTAATTATAAATTGGAATGTCTTATTATACATCTGAAAAAGTATTTCCCTAAAAGAGATGTTCTGATACAGGACGTGGATGACGAATTGTTAGATAACTTTCAAAGTTACCTGCTTAACCAGGTCAGTAGAAATACGACTAATGCTTATTTGTCGGTTTTTCGGCAACATTTCAACAAGCTTGTAGTTAAAGGCATAATCACCGCTTCGCCCTTTACTTCGTTTAAGATCATAGAAGAAGGCGATACCGAACGGACTACCCTCACCATCGAAGAGGTTAGGACGCTAGCGAATTTTATTCCTAAAAGAGGGAATAGTCAAATCCGGCAGGCGTTTTTATTTTCATGTTTCACCGGACTGCGGTTTTCTGACGTAAAAAAATTAGTTTATAGTGAAATTGAAAATAACCAGATTACCTTTCGGCCTGCTAAAACAACAAAAAAAATTGTCCGGGTGCCACTGACTGATGATGCCAAATCGATCTTAGAAAATTTACCAAAGCATCATATTAATAAGAAAGTCTTTTGGGATTTGCCATCGAGCCAGGTAGTTAATGTTTACCTGAAGTTTTGGGCACTGGAAGCAGGGCTAAAGAAAAATCTGCACTTTCATGCTGCGAGGCATACGTTCGCTACTATTGGACTAACGTTCGGCATGGATATTTTCACAGTCAAGGAAATACTTGGACACAGCAAAATTGAAATGACACAGGTATATGCTAAAATTGTTGACCAGAAGAAAAAATTTGAAATGCTAAAATTTCCGCCATTAATCCAGGCAGATAACATTATAAACTATCTGCTTTCAATAGGTTATCAAAAGAGACAACATCCCAATTTCCCTGATGCTTTTAAGTTTGTAAAGCCTGTTTCTGACCAATTAATAGCGGTAGTCGAAATGTTCGATGATGGAAGTTTGCAGTTAGTCGGTCTGCCTGGTGATGTTGAGCATGATGGACTTACATACTGGAATGAACGTGATTCCGTTTTTGATACTGATGTAATTAACCCAACTTTGGATGAATTTAAGATTATAGAAAACACGTTTACTAAAAATAGATAGTTGAATTGTAGTTTAGTTCAATACCCGAAATCAAACAAGATTGTGCTAAAATTGTATATGGGAAAATGAAATAAGGTTTCAGAATTTGTTAGATGAAAAAGATATTCATAGAAATTATTGCCGTCATTATATTTTGCTTACTCTACAGTTTAGTGCCTCAGTTTCGCCTAGCAATTATAATCTGTGGTATTGTATTGGGACTATGGATCGTGCCGGTACAACTTATCTTATCCATTAGTTACAAAAATTGGCGGGAGGAAATTGGCGACTATTATGGGCACCTTAATTTTGAAGATCGCCTGGCGCAGATAAGAAATAATTTTAAAGGAATGACGGACGCTGAATCCCAAAAGCTGCGTTTATTCTATATACATACCCTGATATTTCACTATGTTTTTTTAGTTGTTTATGCTTTGGCAATCATGGGCTGTATCATCTATTTGTTATATTATGGCAATACTAAATCCACTCCTATAGCGGTTTCAATATCGATCTTAGCAGCCCTCATCGTTGCAATAGGCGGGTATTTTTTTGGCAGCGTTATGCTCTCGGTAAAACGGAAAAAGGTTCGTGACGAAATTTATTTTCTTTTGATCAGCAAAGACTGGAGAAAGAAATTAAAAATCGCGGGTCAATCCGAATTTACCAGTTCATTTGATGAAATTAATGGAACTTCCTTTTACAGTTTCTGGTTGCAGGGAAAGACTTTAGAGGAACGGCAGGAAGCCTTTAAACAATTCCTAATCAGCCTGAATGAAGGCAGTAAAAATGGCGAACTCTTTCAATTTGATGAGGGCAAAATTAAAATTATTGCAGCAGTCCAAGCCAATGCAGCTAATAAGTCCCTTGCGGGTTTTCTTCGGTTTTGTATTGAAGAATACAGAGTGCTTTCCCCAAATATCCTGCATCATAAAAATCGCGAACTTCTACGTGATATTTTTGTCCTAAATCCCGAAAAGGATTTAGTGTTTCTGGAGGGCCAGCGCTATGTCACCACAGCGCCTGAATACACAAATGTGTATAGTCACGCCCTCAAAAAATAAGTTAAAGCACAAACCCTGATAATACTTAAAGACTTAATATAAACACGGTCATTCGATACCGACCAATCGTTCGTATAGGTTTATATTATGCTATTTATTTGCTTCCGAATCAATACGGAACGTAAATGAATATCAATGAAAACACCCGCGTAATAGATCTGAAAGTTTCCGATCTCATTACCATTCTAAAGGAGTCTACTCCAATCCACATCGCACCAGTACATGCGTCCGAAGACGACGATGAAATCGGCGGTTACGAAGTTGCAGAAAGAGCTACGGGCTACGCCCGGCAAACTTGCTATCAATTAAAGTCGGAAGGTAAAATTCCTTACATCGCTATGCCTTCAGGTGGTGTTCGTTTTTCCAGGAAAGAAATCCTCAGCTGGCTCATGTCCCATAAAAAATTGACCAAGGAAGAGGTTGAGCAACGGGCAAACGATTTTGTATTCAAACGCAAACTTAGAAGAAAATGAGCAGGGTTGTACCCATTTATTGGCTGCCGGGCGGCACTAGTTTTTTTATTTATTGAATCAATACAACTTAATGGAACGTATGAATTGTAAACAGGCAAAACAAATCTCAATCGTAGAATACCTGGCAAAATGCGGGATCAATCCCGTTTATGTGAGAGGCAACAATCATTGGTACCTATCCCCTCTGCGGGACGAAAATCACGCCTCTTTTAAAGTGGACAGCCATAAGAACCTATGGTTTGATCATGGCGTGGGCGAGGGTGGTAACTTCATCGACCTGGGCATCCGGCTGCACCATTGCTCGGTCGATGAATTACTGGCGCGCTTGACTGCGGGAAATTACAATCTTTCTTTTCACCAGCCCTCTGCGGTGCCGGGGGAACTTATTACCCCGGAACTTGTTCGCAACGCTCGTGATGCGGATGAGCCGCGTATCAGCGTACTGGACGTTTCTCCATTGCAAAGTCCCGAATTGATCGCCTACATTAAAAGCAGGGGTATCGATCTCACTACCGCCCGCTGGTATTGCCGGGAGATTAAATTCAGCATTAAAGATAAGACCTACACTGCTGTCGGTTTTGAGAACCGATCCGGCGGCTATGAGCTGCGCAATCGATGGTTTAAAGGATCGTCATCGCCAAAGGACATCACGGTAATCAGCACCCATGACAACGCGCAGGTCGTATGCCTGATCGAAGGGTTTATGGATTTTCTTTCCTTGCAGCGATTGCAAAGAATGCCTGATGTGCCCACCGACATCATTGTGTTAAATTCGGTTTCCCTCATTGGCAGAAGCATCGAATTGCTCAGCAAATACCAGGACGTTTACCAGTACCTGAACCACGATAAGGCCGGTTATTCCGCTACTGAAAAACTGAAAGAGGCGGGCATCCAAACGATTGATGCCAGCGGCTTTTACCAACAGTATAATGACATCAATGCATTTTTGCTGGCAACAAAACAACAAGTTCCGAGGCAGGAAATTAAATCTCAAACACATGAAAGACCGGGACATGGTTTACACAGGTGAAGACCCGCACATATACAGCTATGGAATAGCTGTATATATCCGATTTTGCGGAGCCAGCTATGTTTCGGCCCTGCCGAAACTCGCTGGCCCCCCTTCATGCTATCGCATTTGGGGGGATTAGGAATGAATTTATTAAGACAGATTTATGCTTTATCAGCCTGGATTTTAAAGTAAGTCAAATGGAGAAGGAGACACAGAAAGTAAGAGTAGTAAACAAGGGTGGCCGCCCGAAGGCGCAAATAAAAAGAGATTGCCAGTTGACGGTGATGTGTAATATCATAGAGAAAAAGATGATACAGGCCAATGCCAAACGCGCCAGGACAAACGTATCAATTTATCTCCGTCAAGTAGGATTAAATGGCCGGATAACCGTGAAGACTTTGCCGAAGGAAGTGTTGCAATTTACTGGCACCTTAAATCACATGGCGGCCAGTTTAAATCAAATCGCCAGGAAGCGGAACAAGGGTGAAGACTTGAATACACTGGACAGGGCGCTGCTCAATCAGGAAGTGAGAGGACTGCAAAGTATCGTAAGAGAAGTAAAAAGCTATTTAGCATGATCGGGAAAATCACTACAGGTAAAAGTTTTCGCGGCTGCATGACCTACCTTCATGAAGGCCGGTTGCAGGAGAGTAATGAGGAACTGCAAAAACTGGAAATGGAAAAGAAGCAGGCCGAGGTCATTTTTTATAACCAGTGCTTTGGCAACAAGAAAGAATTGATCCGGCAATTTGTAGAAGTAGCTCAACTGAACCCGAACGTCAGCAAGCCGGTGTTCCACGCCAGTATCAGTTTTGACTTGGCCGACAATGGTAAACTCAGCACCCAGGACAAGATCGATATTGCTCAGGAGTTGGCCAAAGAGTTTGATTTTGCAGATAGACAATATGTAGTGATTACCCATGCCGATACTGAACATGAACACCTGCATATTGTTGCCAACCGGATCGGTTTAGAGGGGCCGACCGCGAGCGATAGTAACAGTTATCGGCGCATGGCTGAATATTGTAGACGGATGGAACAGGCGTACAATTTGACCAAAGTACTAAGCCCTAACAAATTCCTGAAACCGGAACATCGGGTGGCACAAAGCCAGCGGGTAGACCAACGCAAGGAACGGCTAAAGAAACATTTGGCTAAGGCGGTTACGCAGTGTAAGAGCGTAAAGGAAGTCAAAAGCTTTATGGAGCAGAAAGGCTATCAGGTGGAACTTGGCCGGGGTATCGCTTTTACCGATCAGCAGCATGTTAGGTTCAAAGGCAGCCAGGTTGGTTACAGCCTGGCCGACATTGAAAAGAAAATCCGGCAAGAGCAGACACAGCGGCAGGTACAGCAAATGCAGGCTAAAAACCAGGCACGCGATCAACGTCATGCGTATGGGCACGAACCACCCAAAAGCCTGGCCGATCAGTTACGGGAAGTGATTAGCGAGAATGAGCAAAAGGAACAGAAAACCTATTTGAAGCAGGAACCAGAAACGCATTATTTAAGGGCAGCGCTGGCAGCTGGCGGCGGATTATTTGCTGGCCTGCTTCAAAACATGCCAGTAGAAGAACCGGAAACGCCAAGCAAAAAGAAAAAGAAAAAATTAGACCAGGATCAAAGCTACCACATAAGCAGGTAGGAAAATTAAATTGAATTATTAAACCATTAATTAATGATAATATGAAGAATGAAGCAAAAGCAATTGATGAAGTAACTATGACGGATATGCTCAAAAATATTTTCGAGCATGAAGAAAAAATGCAGAAATACATGGAAACTCAGGCAGTAGCGATTGAGGAAAAAGACACCGTGATCGAACGATTACTCACCGAAAGCAAAAAGCAAAAAGAAGAATTTGCAACCAAGCTGGCCAATATCAAAGTGACTGCGCCTGCTCCCGATCTGTCCGTGGTAAATGAAGCCATTACTGCCGGGCTTGCAGGCATCACTAAAAGCATGGCTACAGACTTTGTTGCGATCAGAGAAACGATCAACAGAGGCCCGGCCCCGATCACTCGGAAACTTCAGCTATTCTCAGATGCAAAAACGCCTGAGCAATACAAAGCGGTGCTTTCATGGATCGTCTTTGGATTGATCGGCCTGGTAACATCGGTCGGCACTATTATGCTGATCTGGCACTATATGAATTTAACACATGCCGGTTAATTTAAAATTAGACACAAACCCTTTAAATATAGGGCAGCGGTTTTGGCGGCTGCCCTATTCAAACAACCAAAAAAATTAGTAAATTTGATTAACGATGGATAAGAGTATGGAAACACAAATTTTGACAGACGAAAGCGGAGAACCGACAAGAGTGGTGATGGATTACCAAACCTACGTTGAAATGTACCGGCAATTAAACCTGCCTTTACCCCCTGCTAAAACCGTACAGGCGCGCAATCCGCTCGACTGGTATACCAGAACTGAAAGCGCTAACTCTATATTAAACGGATTGGTAGCACTGGCCTCGCGGGAAAAAATGAAAGAATCTGAAAAGTCCAATCCCGATCAGCAGCGCATCGAGGAATTGCTGGCTTTACGCAAAGAGGCTATTGAGGCAGTAAACAACAATGATAATTTTTCCAGCCTGGAGCGTATGGATCAGGTCATTGAAAAATACGGCCCCATTTTATTAGCGGAGAAAAAAAAAATCCCGATTTAAGTTCAGAGTATGGAGTAGACCGAACCGAGTCCTTAAAGAACTTGTACACACTCTCTGAACAACGGTTTGACCAAATTCAACAGATCATTATTGAAGATAACACGGCTATTGCTAAACCATCCGATAGCCCCGTGGTCATTATCTTAGGTGCCCAGCCTGGTGCGGGCAAAACAGAGTTAGAAAGAATCGCCAGGGCCGAATTGGGTGGTAATATTATTAATTGTAATGCAGACTTGTTCAGAGATTATCACCCTGACGCCCATGAGATCAAATCCCGCTTTGAATCCTACTATCCTTCACTTACTGCCAAATACGCCCAGGATTGGAATAATGGTTTGAGGGCTTACTGCGAAGACAACAGGCTTAACTATATACTGGAAACAACGTTTTCGTCCGGCCCAGAGATGAATAAGACCATCGATGAACTTCAACAAAAGGGCTACCGTGTAGAGATTAAGCTACTGGCTATCCATCCCCGGCTGAGTTTGTTGGGCACCCACCTGCGCTTTGAGGACATGAAGTCCCAGGAGAAAGGTGGCAGAATGGTCGGCAAGGAAGTGCATGACCAAAAATATGAGATGGTTGCGCCCACCCTTTACACTGTACACTCTGCCGCATTGTACAACAAACTGCAAATGTATGGCCGTAGCGTTGGACCCGTTGAAGGTTCCTTTAAGTTAGGGGTTTATCTGATCGCTACCAATCCGCCTAATCCCTTGCAGTTGTTCCAGGATGAAATTGACCGGAAATGGTCGCCGGAGCTTTCAGCAAGTTTTAACCAGGGTGTTCAACATGCAGTTCATTTAATGCAGGCCAGGAACGCCGCTGAGCAGGAGATTAAAGGTTTCCTGAAAGACATGCAGAGTGAATATCCCACCCAAAAACAATTGCAGTTGCAAATGGAGCAACAAATAAAGGAGCAGGAATTTGCGGAGCAACTTAATAAGCGCCTGGCGGGTGAGTTGCCACATATTAATATTAATGGAACAGATTTTACCATAGACCTGCAGTTGGGCGAGTTACGCGAAACAAAAGCACCGGGAAACAGCATCCAATTGCACCAGATACAGGCCGGGCGTGCAGGCGAAGCCTATTTCTTTTTCTATCATACGCAAAAACATACCGTTTACGATCCCCCGGCCAATATCAAATCACTGCCGAAAAATGTCGTTGTTGTCGAAATCCCTGTTGAAGCAAAGCTCGATCCGGTAGCAACGGCTGAAATACTTGGCGTTGATATTAAAGGATTTGTCAAAGCCCACCGTATTCAAAACGAGTTGACTGCTGTGGTTAAACAGCTTTTTCAATCTGCCTTACCAGAACTGATCCAGCAAAATTTGAGGAAGGAGGAACAAAAAAGGCAAGAACAAGATCAAAAAAAAGGCAGGAACCCCGGCGAAGATTTAGACCAGGGACTTGACTGGGCTCCTAAAATAGGCCGGTGAAATAAGATCACTATAACGCGAAAGGGTTAATGGCTATTTCAATGAAAGCAAATCACACCTGATATTTGCAACAACTCACATCAACAATTGCTTTTATCGTTTTAAGTTGTGATTTGCTTTCATTCTTTGAACAACTGATATTTGCAACAACTACCTGTTCCGCACCCCACCGAATATTGCATGTTGTGATTTGCTTTCATTCTTTGAACTGGGCGATTCGGAGATATGTTACACCCCTGGCCCGAAATTCGATTACAAACTGAGCTGGTTCCAGCGGCTGGCCGACCATGCCAGGGACTTGGTGAACCGCGACCTGCCCGTCATCCTGATCGGTGACTATAATGTAATGCCCACCCGACCTGGATACGTATAAGCCCGAGAAATACGTTAACAACGCTTTGTTCCGTCCGGAAACGCGCCAAGCCTACAAAGATTTAGTTGACCAGGGCTGGACAGATGCCATCCGTACGCTCTGTCCGACTGAACGCATCTATACTTTATACTTTTGGGGATTTCCTGCGGGAGGCATACGGCCGAAATGCCGGTTTGCGGCTCGACCATTTCCTACTAAATAAAAAAGTGGCTAAAAGATTGACATCGGCCACGTTGATAAACACGTCCGCGGCTGGCAAGGCATCAGCGACCATGCGCCAGTCTGGATCGAACTGGCTGACCACGACCTGTCTGAAAAGAAAAAAATAACGCTGAAGCAACCATTATACAAATGCCTGGAACCGGGCAAAAAAATACCTCTGCTAGTTTTGAGGCCTTACTCAGCACAGCACCCGAAGCACCGATGCCCACGAAATTGCAGCCCATGAAAGCCACGCTGGTACGTGAACCCTTTGATGATGCCGACTGGTTGTATGAGATCAAGTGGGACGGCTACCGGGCAATGGCCGTGATAGGCGAGGGGGAGGCTGAACTGATCTCCCGCAACAATATCTCCTTTAACCAGTTCCGTCCCATAGCGGATGCCTTAACCAAATGGGACAGTAAAGTCATCATTGATGGCGAGATCATGGTGCTCGGTGCGGCAAATCAGATTTCAGCGCCATCCAGAACTGGCAGCGCCGCAAGGATGGCCAATTGGTTTTCAATGTCTTTGATATCCTATGGTAAGGAAAAGACTGACCGGACTGCCACTAACTGAACACAAAGCAATTTTGGAAGCGGTAGTGCCCACTAACGGCTCAACTTATCATGCTTTGTTTTCTTGGTCGTGTCCTTCTAGTTTAATCAGTTTATTATAAATACCCAGCAACAGAAAAGGTGCCGCCCATTGGCCCACAAATAGCGCCGTGTGTTTCCTGGCCATGCAGTTCAACGTCAGCGAGGCGGCCATTGAATCCAATGCTGCCCACAGGAAAAGGTCTGAAGGCAATTTGGCGGTTTGTCCTTCAATCGCGGTGGCCACTTTGCCTTCGCTTGTCGGATTTTGTTCGTTTGCCATGTCGGTATTGTTTTATTAATATCAACAAATCGGCTCGGACTTTGTTAGCTTAAAAGATAAAATATTTCCAAAAACGATATTATGAGTAAAGTTATTTCCAAAAACTTTCACGGCGTCATCGATTACAGTTATGCATTGATCGTTCCTTTGCTACCGGAAATCATTGGTTTTAAAAAGCAACAACCGGCAAGCGCATTGTGCCGTAGCCTGGGAGCCGGCGCCTTCGCTTACACGGTGTTTACAAAGGCTCGCTGGGGGTTGTTTCCCGTTTTAACATTCAAAAAGCACTTGCTGATCGACTTTTCAGTTAGCTGTTTCGCTTTAGCCGCGCCGTGGCTACTGGGCTTTGCCCATAAGAAGTCCGCTACAGCGGCGGTGTTGGCTACAGGTGTTTTAGGCCTGGCGGCAAGTTTACTGACCGAACCGCTGGAACAGCCCGACAAGAAACAGCGTTACCTTTTTATCTGAACGGTTATGGGGGGACAAATGAGGCATTTATTCAGCGGCATGTTTGCCATTGACCTGACTGGCCAGGAGGAAGTAAAATATCGGTCGGTACATTTTGGGGTAACAATGGATCAGTTGGCAGAGGCTGCAGAGCAAACTAACAATCAAAGTGTTAACGGCCTTCGATTGAAGCTGCGAACTTGGGCTATATCCGCCACCAATTCCGGAAGATTAAGCTGCAAAAAAACCAGCGGTGCGAAGCAACAGGTCTTCCAGGTCAAATGGTTTGGGAATATATCCGTCAGCGCCAGAAAGCGTTACGAGTTCGCTGATATGCAGGTTCGCCGATACAAGCAGGACAGAGATACCAGCGGTCGTCGGATCGTCTTTCAGCTGCCGGCATAAGTCAACGCCATTTAGTTCACCTAAATTAATATCCAGCAGTACCAGGGCCGGATGGAACTCACTGATCAACTCCTGGAGGTCCTTCCCGGTTAAAGAGGTATAAACCTCGTAACCTGCTTCGTTAAATATATACTGATAGATGTCTAGTATGTCTTTGTCATCCTTCACTGCTAAAATCCTTTTCACTTCTGTCTCCATTTCGTTCCCCACTTTCAACTAATACTTTTTAGACTGCAGCATGCGCCCTGGGTTTAACAAAGATATGTTTTTAATTAACTGTCTAGCAGCTGCGTTGACCACCACTTTTGTGCTAAAGCTACGCCAAATGTTCTTGTTGCAGGATGAGGACTTTCAATATGCCTGCCGGGTCCAGGTCGGCATGGATTAAAAATCGACTGTTTTCACTGCTGCAGCCCACGCGTTTTTACCGCAATTTGGGCAGGCAATATCTTCGTTGAGCCGTTTCGGTTCCGTATGCCCGCAGTAGGTGCAGGCAAGCAGTTCCGCCTCGTATTTAAAGCTAGGGGTTAGCTCATTATCCCAGCCAGGCAAAGTAGGTAGTCCGGGTGCAGGCGTCGGATTCTTAACGAGTGTGAAAGCCCCGTTCGCTTCCATATAAAAACGTTTGATCATCCCCATTTGTGTGATGCCCACCGAACGGATCTGTGCCATCAGGCGCTCACGCGATAGGCTGACGCTTTCGAGTACGGCTACATCAATGACACCGTCTTTGACCAATGTACTGATCTGCCCTTGTGCGTAGGACTCAAATGCCTCACTTTTGAAGGCCCGTACTGCAATGAAACGCTCCACAGCGATCAGCACCAAAGCGATCACAAAAGCGGGTAATAACCCGCGGTCGGGCGACATCATAGGCACGCCTACTGCTGCAGCTAAGGATGCCAAAGCGGCCAACTCGTTGCGGCTTAATTGAGAGGACATACGCTTGCCCATGGCGCGCATGGAAATCATCAGTATGAGGTAGACGACCGCTGCGCGTATGACCAGCTCGAGCAGGAAGCTGAAAGGCACTTCTCCAATGAGAATCCGGAACCAGTCTTTCAAATGTATTTCTTCAGGTTTCATAACGTTTTATTAACGGCTTCCGTCCATTTATGATAGCCACAGTGATCACAATTAGATGCTTTAGCTTGCTTATTTTTGACTAACCCGCAATGAGTGCAGGCGATCAGTTCAACAGTTGTCTGAATATCGGGCATTCGCTGGTCATCTGCCGGCAGTACGGGAAGGCCCGGTTTGGCCTCTGCTTTTAGGAAAATACTAAATACGCCGCAAGCCTCCAGGTAAACTCTTTTTACCTGGCCGAGATTGTAAATTTCCTTGCCGCGCAACTGGGCAAAAAGCTGCTGCCGGGAAATCCGGCACCTGGCCATTTCTTTTATGTCCAGAATTCCGTCTTCAACAAGCACACTCATTTTGCCTTGCGTCAATTCTTCTATACGGGCGCTTTTAAATCCGAGTTTTCCAAGGCCGCGGTGAAAGGCCAGCGTGCAGATCAACACAAGCATGCTCAGCAGAATCCCCCGGTCGGGAATTTGCATGGCCACTGAAACGATGGCCCCCAGGGTGAGCATAACCGCCATTTCCATAATGGTCAGCTGGCCGCTCATGCGCTTACCGAGCCAGCGGACGACAAACAGCAGGAAAACAAAGATCAGTAGCGATCGGATAAATACCTCGAACAGAAAAACCGGCGGTGCCTGGCCGAACAGGATCCTTTGTATATCGTCTATATGGATCTCTTCTTTTTTCATAAACTTATTATTAGTAACCTGTCATTCAAATCAGCTGCAAATGCGGCTTAATCTTCATTTCCACGACATCGCACCTTGCGGGCTGTACAAGGGCATAATACACCGCCCGGGCAATATCTTCCGATAGCAGCATTTCCTGGTTTTGTTCTTTTTCTTTCAGCTCTTTGTCTTCTAATCGGTGAAGCTCTGTAATTACAGCACCTGGTTCGATCAGCGTGATCTTGATGCCAAGCTCGTTGACTTCTTTGCGCAGGGTTTCCGAAAATCCCTGGATACCTGCTTTCGTACCGACGTAAACGGAGCTTCCTTTTTCACGGACATCGGCGCTCATGGATCCGATATTGATAATATGCCCCGATCCCTTTGGCCGCATTCTGTCTACCGCATGCCAGGTGCAGGCCATATAGGCTAACAGATTGGTGCGCGTTACTTGTTCCCAGTCTTCGTAGGTACCCTCAGTGATCGACTGGTAGGCTAATGCTGCATTATTGATCAATACATCCAGTTTACCAAACTTTCTTTCAGCTTCCTGAAATATCTTGATGACACCTTCTTTGGTGGCCACGTCGACGACAACGCCCGCTATACTACCCTCAATTTGCTGACCATTAATTTGAGTTAAGGCGCTTTCCAAATGGGCGGGATCACGCCCTGCGATCAGTACGTTGGCACCCTTTCCAGCCAGCAGGGCGGCCGTTGCCCTGCCTATGCCGGCGGTACCGCCCGTAATGAGTACGGCCCGGCCTTTTACGGTTACCAGTTGATCCGTACTAAAAAAATCATTGGTTGTGTCCATATATGCGAAAATTAGTTTAACTATTAATTTAAATCGTTATTGCCACGAAGACCGCATTGGTTTCTTCTTTATTCCGGGCGGTTTCGAATGCTTTATTGATCTCGTCTAACGGAAAGCGATGCGTGATCATTTTTTTGGCATTCAGTTTCCCTTTGGCCAACAGGTCCAGCGACATCTGCATCTCCGGATGAATGTCCCAGAAAGAATAACTGGCACTCGGTATGAGTTGAATTTCGGACATTTGAATGCGACTCCAGTCCAGTTCAATTGCTTTCTGCTCTTTTTCAAACCCGCCGACGATAACCACTTTACCACCTATCCTGGCAAAGGAAACGGCTTGTGGCAAGGTTATCGGCATAGCCGTACCTCCCGCACATTCAAAGGCAATGTCAACGCCGCGGCCACCGGTAAATTCCATTATTTTTTTAAGGCCGTCTTCCGTATTGGTGTTAACCACTTCATCAGCGCCAAGCTCCCTGGCCAGTTGCAATGCCGAATCAACAATATCGGTTACGATCACGTCAGCGCCGGAGGCTTTGGCCAACTGTAGCTGACCGAGACCTATGCTGCCTGCGCCGATCACTGCCACCTTATCATTTACCCTGATCCCGCTGAGGTGGATGGCATGTAAGCCTACTGAAAAGGTATCCAGTAAGGTGGCTTCTTCAAAACTGACATGATCAGGTAACTTGTAAAATTTTTTAGCCGGACCGATCACGTTTTCCGCAAAGGCCCTGGATACCGTCTCCATCCGCACCGGGTACAGGTTAGGACAGAGGTTATATTGCTGCACCTTACACCAGTCGCAGGTGTCATCACCCAGCAAGGTTTCGATCACCACCCGGTCGCCGGGCTTTACATGGGTAACCGCTGGCCCCACTTCCAGGACTTCGCCGGCCAGTTCATGGCCCATGATCTTGCATTCCAGCTGCGGTTCTTCCTTTTGCCAGTGACGCAGGTCTGTGCCGCAAATGCCGGCCACCTTAACGCTCGCCAGCACCCAGTCTGGATGCGGTATTTCAGGCCGCGCCACATCTTTTACTTCAAATTCGCCTTTTTTTGTTTTCAGGGCTGCTTTCATAGTTGTTGTTCATTTAATGATTTTGAATTAGGCCAAGGCGGGTGAACAACCGCCGAAATGAAGCAACAGCAATAGCATGAAAGCTAATGCCAGGCGTTGCTTGTTGGCATAAATTTCACTACCGATCAGTTCCATAGGTCAAGTGTGCTGGGTTACAGTAAGTACTACTTATTATTGAACCTGTGTCTGTAAAGTCTGCGCATCGGCCAGGTGCGCTTTCAGCGTGGGTAACTTGCCGGTCGCAAATCCGCGCAGATCACCGTCGGGGACACCGCTGTCACTGGCGGCTGTCTGGAACAAAGCGATCGTTTCCTGATGCGAGGTGACCATGATCTGCGCGAACTGTTTATCGAATGCTGTTCCGCTTAGCGTTGCGAGCACGTTATAATTGGTTTGTTCTTTCGCCGACATGGTGGAAGGAACCGTCCAGCCTTTTTGATTGGCGAGCGTCGCCATCTCTGTCGCCGCCTGGCCATGATCGGTCGTCATGTGGTTGCCGAAAGCCTTTACGTTCGCATTCGTACTTTTTTGAACGGCCAGGCCACCCGCCGCAATTTCGAACATATTACTGCTGGATGCTTGTGTAACAAAGTCCTGGTTCCCCATTTGATAATTGTTGTTGTTATCTTTTTTGCAAGATTGGATAGATATGGCAGTTCCCAGAAGTGCCATTGTCAATAGAATTGTTTTTTTCATAGATGATTGTTTTATTGTTTAATAATAAGTGCATGCAGGGTGTAGCTCGGGCAGCTAACGGCTCGCGGCAGTTAGGAGCCCGTCCTTGGTCATCTGTGCTTTTATGGCTTTGATATAGCCCTTAAGAAAGCTGTCGATGTTCGCCGGATCATAGGTTTTGGATTGAGCGGCCCAGATCAGCTCTTCCGTATGCGCGTTATAAAAATTGGTTTCTAAATAATACACCTGCTGCTGGTCATAGTAGCCGGGTGCATACACGGACGGATACCAGTTATTGTAGTAACTCCAGAAGCGGTTATAATAGCCATAATGCAGACCCGGGTTCCAGTAACCGCCACCGGCTTGATAACGGGTTTCTGTTTCCTTGCGCAAGAGCGCTACGGTCAATATGCCGTCCGCATTCGTGCCTTGAATTTTGCTGATGATCAGGTCTTTCTTTTGCCCCGTTTGTGTACTAAAGTCAGGCGGGAACACATCGATGCTTTTTTCAACGGTTAAACCTTGCTCCTGCAGCTGAGCCTGCAAGCCATTTTCTACCGCTTGTTTAGCAGAGATATTGCTGGTGATAGCAGCGACGAAAATATTCTTGTAGCCGTTGGCCGTGGCGTGGTCTTTTCGCCAGGAGCTGGTAACCATCGTGGTGGTACGGCATGAACATATGCCCGTTAGCAACAGCAGGCCAAAAATTGTCAATCTATTTTTCATAGTGATCGCTTGTTTAATTTATAAATCTATATCACAAAACAATCGACAAAAGACAATTGTTTAATTATAAATTAAATAAATTGCAATTTATTATACGAAATCTTGAAAACTATTGAAACAGATATTGCGGTTATCGGTGCTGGCCCCGCCGCTTTATTTGCTGTGTTTGAAGCTGGCTTGCCGCGGATGAAATGCCATGTGCTGCACGCCTTGACGCAGGTCGGCGGTCAATTATCGGAGATCTATTCTATCCGCAAAAGCCGATCTATGACATCCCGGGCTATCCGGTGATTCACGCACAGCAACTGACAGACCGGTTCATGGAACAGGTCGCCCCTTTCCATCCGGGCTTCACCTTAGGTGAGCGGGTCGAGCGCCTTGAAAAACAAGCGGACGGCTGGCGGTTGGTTACCAATTATCAGACATCGGTCAATTGTAAGGTGGTCGTCATCGCAGGCGGATTAGGCTGCTTTGAGCCGCGTAAGCCCGAAATTGACGGCCTGGCCGATTTTGAAGGTAAGGGCAACAGCTATATGATCAGAAATCCGGAAGCTTTACGGGACCGCCATGTTATTATTGCCGGCGGCGGAAATGCCTGTAGCCATCCCTGAAGGAATTAATTTAAACCTGATGGAAGTGCTAAAAACCAGCGGATTGCCGGTTTTGGCTACTTGCGGCGGCATGGCGCTTTGCGGGACCTGCCGGGTAGAAGTGCTGGCCGGGAATGACCATCAGCCATTGCCGGGCGATGCCGAACAAGATGCCTTGGACACCTTACCTTTCAGCAAAGGAACGATTCGCTTATCCTGCCAGCCGCCGGTAGATGAGCGCATGAACAGTTGCCGGTTCCGATTAATGCACGTTTGACCGACGGCTGAAATTAAATACAAAGACAGTTTATTTCTTTATGGTTAAAACCAATGTTTCGGAAATGGGTTTTAATAGATATGATGGAAAGTAATCCTAACGGTCTCTGCCCCATACCTAATGGTATATTAGTCATCGTCGGCGGGCATGAGAATAAAGGCGAAAAACAGGAAAAAAAGGTACAGGAAGCTCATCGCTCAAAAGAAGTGCTGAGCG
>Ga0307515_10002269_pt1 | contig 42116 bp, 34 predicted proteins | sample 17_EM_MG_FD_194513 | JGI IMG/M metagenome (GOLD analysis project Ga0307515, IMG submission 194513) | Populus trichocarpa ectomycorrhiza microbial communities from riparian zone in the Pacific Northwest, United States - 17_EM | ecosystem: Host-associated > Plants > Roots > Unclassified | place... | reverse complement strand
TATATATATATATATATATATATATATTTCATAATAACATAACATTTTACTTCTTTCCTCATTTGTTACATCATTATCAATACCACCAATTATGTGTACTTTTCTCAAGTACATTTAAACTCATCTATTTATGTTTACTTTTCCCAATTACATGCATGTACACTAAATAAATACATCATTAAAATGATATCAACTACACATATGTACTCAAAATTCTTCTATTGTGAAAGGTGTTTCCCTTACTCTTTTTTATTATGGCCAAAATCCATGTCTCTTATTTATCAAGTGCCCTTCTTCCTATTCTTCTCAAGTTTAACATGTTCCTAGACTTCATAATATCCTTTGACTTCTATCATTCAATTTTCACAACAAGCATTCACTTACATTGAATAAATCCATTCAAGATTATATCCTTATAAATACACAATCTCATTCCATGACGTCACCATAAATTTACTAAAAAGGTATTCATCTTAAGCATGTATATACAAGATACACAAATGAAGAACCTCCCCGTAACTTTTCCATTTGGCTGAAATATAGGCTTTATGTTCATTAACACTCTTCTTCCATTCTTTCCTCAACTTTACATGTTATCAAGCCCATACAATATGTTATAGTTTATTTTACACAAATCATAGTCATACCTAAGCTTCACCCATTATTTGTTTAAGAATGTATTTTTTATGCTTATTCACATAATAATTATCCCTTCCAAACAAGAAATTACACCCCATTTCAAGCAAAAAATTAGAAATGACAAGTCCTGAATTGGTTTGGTCTAACCAAACATGAATATTGTTTGGTGTTTTGATCATAAACGGAGTTATTGGGCTTAGTTTGTCTTGTTGGAAAGCTAAGATATAAAATTACAACTTTTAGGAAGAACAAAACACCCAACTATACCGTTTGGAAGCTTAAAATAACAAATCACAGTAACATCCAAAATCTATCCAAGAGTTATATCGGTTTAGATATTTACTTAGTGTTTAGCTGATGTTAGGAGTCGCAGATATCAAGACCAGTTTTTGTGAAGGCCACTTTCATTTCAAAGTTAGCATTCATATCTATAACTTTTATGAAGAAACCTATCCAAAATGCCATTATTTTCAAGTTTTAATTTCTGTTAGAAGACAAGTAATAAATTTGTCTGAAATTTTAGCTTCATGGAGAACATAAGTTTGGCAAGCAACTAGATGTTTTCCTTAATCCTTAAATGATTTTACACACATGTACACATTCAATTCATCTTAATAACATATAATTTCAGTCCTAATATAACTCTTCCATGGACAACCACAACTTGATTAAATTCTCGAAGATTTATTTTTTCAAAGCCTTTTTTTTTTTAATCTTAATTTGTTCATGTCTTTACAACCCTAACTTGTTATGAGTTCATTCAATTTAGAATTTCCATTCAAAATCACATGAACCCTAAAAAATCACAAATTAAAGATTTTGTTCCCCTAAGCATTAAATTAAACACAACTTAACAAGAAATTAGGTTACTAGAACACTTTACCTAATGATTTGAGAAGAGTTCCTTACAAGCTTCCTCCTCCTTCTACAACCATGTTTCTCTCTCTAATCATACCCCCCTCTCTCTCTTGTTCTTCTTAACCCATAAATTCTTGGTGTTAATCTCTTACAAGAAACCCTCACTTCTACTTTCCTAAGTTAAAGCTCCATTAACACTTTAAGGAAAGAAAAAGAATAAAGAAGATGAAAAGTTTTGATTTTTCTCTTTTCCTTTGCTGCTGGACCCATCAGGAGATAAACATGAAGGGGCTATTTATTTTGACCATTTACCCTTCATTTAATCCTTTATGTTTTTTTATCTGTTGAAACCCGCTACCGATTTCATCGATGTTACGAATTTTAAACTTAAAATTCGTAAATCTCTTTTCAACTTTTACAATACCTTTAGATTTATTTATGGAAGTAATCCTCTCCATTACTCGTCTTATTTATTATTATTTTTATTATTTATTAATTTCTCTTCATTCCAAGTTTTCATTACATCGCATCTATTAAGGTCCTGTTTGTCATTGCAGTCCAATCATGCTTTTGAAAATTTTAAAAAATATTTTAGCTTGAAATTAATTTTTATATGTTTTTGGATCGTTTTGATGTGCTAATATTAAAAATAAATATTATTTTAATATATTTCCAAATAAAAAATAATTTATAAAATAATGCATAATATACTCCAAGACATGCGCTATGCAGATGAAATCCAATAACGGCTTGAAATATTTAAAATCATGGAAGCGATACGTGGAGGAGGAGATGATGGGGACATTGGAAGCAAAAGTGAAGTTTGGGGATCCAGATTAGTTAAGTGGGAAGATCTGGCCTCAAAGGTACAGGCTGACCGTTGAATCTTTGTTTCGGCCTGTTAGTAACTGAAGCCCAAAGGCTATGCTTTAGGAGGCTAAGCCCAAAGTTGTTTTTCTTAGAGGCGGCGACAACGAAGAAGGGGGAAGAGCAAAAGGCAAGAAGCTCCTGCCTGCTACAGGCTACAGGCTACAGGCTAGAGCACAAGGGCTGCGTCAAAATGCAAAAGGCACCAAGGAGAAATATTTGGAGTTGATGCAAAAGTCAAATGGATGCGTAAATTCTCAATCAATATTCACTTTTGAGCGAAACAGGATGCAACTATTTGCCCCTACAAGTTTGCCACTAACCCTTCCTAATTACGTGGCATGTTGAGATAGAAACCTCCACTTTAACAGCAAAAACTATACTTGTCCCCCTCCCCCATGTAAAAGCTTGTTTGTACCCAACTCCATCGACATTTGTCACTCTGATCATGACAAGCGTTTTTGTAGTGTATATTTAACAGCCTGGGCGCCATAAGTCTTAAGGTTCGTCGTATCTATGTTCCATCACGACAAAAAGAAACATGTATAATGTAATTAATATCATGGATCAGTCATACATAATTTAAATTAAATTCAAATAAAATGTGCGATATAAAGCAAAGAGAGATTCCATCTTCCACTAATTATAGGTGCGAGCACTAGATCTTGCTCCTAAACCCGGCCCGATTATTTAATTATATGAATATACATGCATACTATGTTACAAACAAAGAAAAAAAGAAAGTCATTAAAAAATCTATTATATTCCGTGGTGGAAATGGAATGTAAAGGCATCCATTAGAACAATATATTAATCACAGATAAGTTAGAGTAATCATATTAATATGCCCGGTAAACCTGTATGTACGTAGACCAAGACGAGATACAATGATGATGAGGGAGAGCCAGATAATTCTGCCATGAATATTGTGAAATGAAGTCTCATGCGTTCGATCGATCGAAGCAGGCACATTTGAATGGGGGCAATGACATGATTGCAACCCATTATCAAAAGAACAAAAGGCAGGCTTTGCTTTTCATAAAGGAAAGAGGAATATATAATTATGTGGGGGAGATCCTGTCATTTTGTTTTGTTCTTGCAATGAGTCGACATAAAAAGTGCAGATGCTCTTTCCCGGCGCAGTTGGTTCGATGCAAAGCTGAGAAAATTGTGTTTTTCTTCTTCCATAATAGCAGCATTATATCGAACGTTTATAGTTAATTGTTTCTTTCAGACTAGTAGCTTTATATTTTGATGTCTTGATGAAAACTGATGGCATGTTTTCTTTCAAAAAAAGCATGCTTTTTTTTGTTGCTGTATCTGCGTGTGCTTGCTACCCTTTTCCAAGGTGGAGAGGAAAGTATATAGTGGTGGGGAAGCCTTGAATTATTGAATAATTAAGCTAAAAAGGTACCGAAGCGTGCAAAAACCTAAGTTCTGTTCCTGTGGGGGCCAAAATTAATGTTCTGGACATGATTGCAATGGCTTCGTTTTTCTCCTCTAATTCCTGGGGACTCAACTAGCTTTACCACATGTTCAAAAAGAAACCTGCCTTTGCCACCCTTTGATTTTCCAGTGGCATCAAAACATTGTTTAGTTTGAATAATTACATGGTAATTACCTTTTTGTTCTAAACTATCATCGAAGCAACCCAAACCAAAAGCAAATATAACCTCGTATTCACACACACATACATGCACTCTGACAAATTAAGAAATTAATCTTAATTAGAACCATGATTATGTATGCCTACATTAATGATTATGATTAGTACTTCTTTGTGTTGGTCGATCTAATAAAACTTGTTAAACATGTTAAAAAATGAACTTTGTACGATCCCTTTTTATTAGTATTGCTATGCTCTTAAAACACCACAGTTATTATTATTTTTTTAAAACTAAAAGAAGCATTTGATTAATTAAGTTTCATTATAATATTCTAAAAGCAGCACACAATTCTTGTAACTTTGGCACTTGTCTTTTATAAGATATCGCGTTTGAAATTTGGAATTTTTACTGAAAAGTAAAAATTTTAGAGTGTTAAACAAGAAGCTATAAATTAGAACAATAAATAATTTAAAACCATTTTTAGGGTTGGTTTAGTATTAGAGTTAAGAGTGGTTGAAACTATTTTTTATCCTAATTATAATTTTTAAAGTATTTGATTAATTAATAGACATTAAAGTTTTATATGTACCCCGCTAGAAGCTTACAAAAAAAACTATAATTTATACTTTTTTTTTAAATATAATTTTTTAAATTGCAATTACAAAAGATATCATAATACCAAAAACACTCTTCTCAAAGTTTTTTAATTTTTTTTATATTTTTAGATTGTTTTGATTTAATTATATCAAAAATAATTTTTTTTAAAAAATAAATAAATAATTTTAATATATTTAAAATAAAAAAAAACATTGAAAAACATTATTTAACCAATAAAAAAACGTTGCCTTGGCTCCCTTTTTTCCAGTCAAGAGGGGCATAACGTTTAAGTTAAAGAAGGAAAGATGAGTCGTAACGCGCAATCGCTGAGGAATGTGTAAATGTAAGGAAAAAAAACTTTTTATGCCGAGGTGATTACTAAATTTCTTTCTAACGAAAATATTATCTTACGAGAAAGGAACCTTTTTCTGTCCTGCCGGGTGAATGGTTGGATCACAATTGGGAAAGACATCAGAGTAACGTAGAGAAACAGCTCAGGAAAAGGGAGAGAGTGCATAGCGAATTATCCCACAATAATTGCTTTGTTAAGTAGCAGTTTAGGGGTAAATGGGAGGCAATTATTGTGAACTTGATTGATTCATTAGGGTGTCTATTATGGACAGTGAATTATTCATAATATCGTGAAATCCTGGTGTGAAATTTAGCAATCATACAAGTAAAGAGACTGGTGCCGTGCCGGGCCGGGGAGGGGAACATCAGGTCAGGTCGATATCTTTGAGCAGGAAATGGTTGGGACAGGGCAAGACTGGTCGGGTCTAATCATTGCCTCGTGCATGCCATCTCGATATCTATTACATTCTTAAAGTATTTGCATGGAAATTAAAAAATGAAAGTATTTTGGTGGTGGAAAAAGCAAAAGCAAAATCAAAATCCAAATACCCTTAGTAGTAGTATATTGTTTTAAACTTGCTTTGATCTAAAAGATTTATAATAAAAAATCCAATAAGTATAAATTGAATTCTTGATTAGTAATTTACGATTTGAAATCTAATTCAAAAGGGGTTTTAAGTAATAAGAACACGTAGATGATTTTTAGTAATTCAAGACTCATTCAAATTTAGCTCAAAAAATCCAATCTCTTAGAACAAAACGCAAATGTAACTAAAATAATTGATACTGATCACTCCGATAATCTACAAATTAACCTTATATTAACCCACCCTTTTCTGGTCTTACAGTCATGTTTTTTTTTTTTTAATCTTTGTTTCACAATCCAAGAAGTCATATCACGCGCTCCACCCTCACAAGTGCTTCCAAGAGCAGACCCCACATTCCCTCGTGGGCAGAATTATTGCCCCCGATTCCAGGGCCCACCCACCACCCACACCACCCTTTTTGCCCCTGTCCCTCTCTCATCGACGCCTTTGCTTCCTCTGCTTCTGCTTATTTATTGGCTCTACGACTCCCTCCCCTCTTCATAACCATAATCCATCCCTTCTCTTTAGCTACTACCACTGCCTCTTTCCTCGTCTACTTTGAGCTTTCCAGTTCACTAGTACTAACAATATTATTCTCTCGCAGCACCCACAGGTATCATCCTACCTACAGTAAAATACATTACCTAATCATATATAATTATATTCTTTCTTGAATTAATCCCTCCCGCTCAAATATATATCTGCGGAGTAGGAGTACTATATTCTCCCTTAATTTCTAGCTAGCTTGCTAATGCTTATATAATTACCTTGACTATATAGATAGATAGATTCCTAGGATCGATTTATTCAGCAATATATAGAAGATGAGGATGATGATAGATTTGGGCAACCAAAGAGGTATGGTCCCTATAATGGACACCCCGACCTCCGTAGATTGTGGTAGGGAAGTGAGGTTCCGCAGGTCCTTCAGGTCTCTTGTGGAATGTATGGTCCCTGCCTGTTGTGGCTTTCAAGCATCCGCAGATTCCCTTGCCAGTGATACCGACGAACGATACACATCATCATCACCTTCCATCACCACCACCACCGTAACAGGCACCTTTTTCGGTTACAGGAAAGGTCGGGTGAGTTTTTGCCTCCAAGACGACACGCGTAGCTCTCCTCTCTTACTGCTAGAATTCGCAGTCCCCACAGCCTACCTTGCAAAGGAGATGCAGCACGGGTTGCTCCGCATAGCACTGGAGTGCTGCCACCCAAGGCAAAATGATTCCCAAAAGGAGCGCTGCTCTCTCCTTGAAGTGCCAGTTTGGTCCATGTACTGCAATGGAAGGAAGGTTGGTTTTGCTATTCGGAGGAAGATGAGTGTGAGCGATGTGGCTGTACTCAAACTCATGCAGTCTGTCTCAGTAGGTGCTGGTGTTTTGCCATTGGCAGCCGGGGAGGCAGGGGACCTCCTCATGTACTTGAGAGCCAGTTTCGATCGAGTTGTTGGCTCTGCTGATTCCGAGTCCTTTCACATGATTAATCCTGTTGGCAGTTCTGGACAAGAACTCTCTATATTTCTCCTGCGATCATGACAATAGAATCTATATATCCAGTATCAATTAATTTCTACCATGCATATTGGATTCTACTCTCCATATAGTGCATATAAATTATTATTATTATTTAGGATTTGTATTTCTGTAAATTATGATGATCAATTGCCTTAATGTAGTCCTTACTCGATTGGTAGCTAGCTAGCTCTAGTTAATTAGTTTATGCTGGAGGGAGTATCAACTGCACTGTACTGTGATATGTATAAACCTCTCGCTAATTAAATCCCATCCAGTTAGTGCACTAGCCGGTACCCTTTACTGCAACATTCCAAATCTACTCCATTTCGTTTCGATCATCTATAAATAGTCGCCTTCCTGTCTCTGATCGCCCCGCTGCTGATCCTACATCACTGACAGTAATTTTGCATCTTGCCATACCCCTCATTGTATAAACTGATAGGGTCTTGGTATTTTCCTGAATTACTAAGAATGAAGCTTGATTTTCCAGGGGTTCTGGAGCAATAATAAAGAACAAATGCCAGCACTTTTGAGCAATTCTATAGTTGGCTTTCGTTTTCCTTAACCAAATTGTTTAGATTGCAAGAAGTTAACAAACAAGCAATTGGATAACAGTTTAGCGGCGTGACAATTGCAATCTTCTCCTTTACCAATACAAGGCATTATTATGCTAAGCACGTACGTCTGGATGAACATGATTGAATGAGCAGGTTGCCTAACATGCATAATCCCTATCAATCTCCCACTGAGTCTCATTTCGAACGTTATGTGTGTGTGATTTGGATTGATAATTACTTGAGAGAAAGAGGTCGATTGCCAGGCTAGAACTTATGCAATCGATACATCGCTTGGGTTGGGCATGGCGTATGAAAACAAATAAAAAATGGAAGTTTGCTTCTTCTCCTTACAAAATATAGGTTGAAATTCGGAATTTCATTAATATTGAGCTACTGAGATACGAGATAAATTAAGGCCATCCATATGAATTAAGGATCGGGACAAAAGGAATGCTTGGGGTTTAGTGGACGGATTCATATCTATAATTAATGCGCTCCGGGTTCAATAGCCCTGTCCATGTAAGGACGATGAATCAAGCTTCCCACTGACTATTCTTTTGCCGTCTAGTGCGAAATTCTACGAACTAGAGCTGGCAGGGGAAGAAAATAAAAACAAATGGGAAAAAGAGACTAAACAAGGCTAGCGATGCACGCCCTATTTTGTAATTTAGCTCTGGAACAAGAAGATTTTATGGTCCAATTCATTATTCATCCTTGGATTGCTCGCACGAGATTTGTAAGGTGTAACTAACATGAGTAGAAGCTGAGTTGTCCCATGAAAAGCGTCGTCCCTGGCTTCTACTCCCTATCGATATACCAAGGAAAGAATCAATAGAGATGGATTTGCGTTACGTTGCAATGTGATTGACCGTTTGACTGAATACCACTTTAATTATCAAGTGGCTGGCTCTTTAGATCTGGGAGGGATGTTGTTGGTTGTTAGCTAGTGGAGTAGTGGTGGCTAGATGACGATGATGGTGAGTTCCAGCAAGGTTGTGGTTGTTTTTTCCGTGTCCCCTGCAGAAGACTCCTCCGATGGATCCTGGCACCATTCCACTGGTCAAAAAAATCGAAAAAGGGTGGATAAGATGGAAATATCATACGGACATGCACACGAGTGGTCATGGCGTGGTTTCCGACATGAGGGCTCCACGCCCTCCCGCCCATCTCATCTCACTGGAGAGTGAGTGACCTTTCTGGAATTGAATGGAAGCCCGGGCTCCAGAGATGTCCAGTACTCTAATCTGATGTATACTTGATAATGGGCTTAAAGCACCCTCTCAACTTCAAGGTCCTTACCAGTTTAAGGTTGGGCCTCTGCTTTCCTCCGACCCACTAGTAATCTAATCCATCTTGTCTCTTTGATTTTTTCATCAATGGGCTTGTGCTTACCTAGCCTTTGAAATATTGGGCCCTTGCATCTTTCTAAAGGTGCCCAGCCTAGACCAAAGCTATCTGTCCTTGCAAACATAAAATGAAAAATTAACAAACAACAAGTTATATAGCACGGGGGTGAATGGAATGGCATGGATCACTGCATGAAATATGAAAGGAACGGTTAATTTTGATGAGTAGTAGTGCAGTTAATATAGTTGAATGTTTTATTAATTATAAACCCCTTTGTCTCATTTCTTATTTTGATCTTTGTTAACAGAAGGTGTTGTTAGCAGAGGCAATCTACACCCCTGACTGCCTGGCTGCTAAACTTCTTAAGGACATCGACTTGCTTGGGTTCTAGACAATGCCTTGGTCATGCATGTGTGTAGAATAATTTTGTTGATAGAACGAAAGAAGAAAAGTGAGTAGCTCATGTGGTAGCAACCTCTTGTTCTTTGTAGTTTCTTGTAAATGATGCACATCAAATGCCAAAGCTTCCAAATGATACGAGCTTGTCCTTTAAACAATCTGAAACTGAAAGAGCAGAAACAACCGGTGGATGTTCCATATTTTGCTTTTCAATCCAGATGGTAGTGATTATCTTGTCTCGTTTTATTGGCTTTATAGCCTGTAGTGACATGTATGTTGAATCACCCTTTTTTTTTTTTTTTTTTGTTATGTGTAATTGTATTAAAGGTAAAACTGTATAAAATATTTGGAGCAAACACCAAGAAGTACAAAGTTTCGTTACCCAGATCTAAATGACCTTAAGCAACATAAAACAAAGCAAAAGTTAAAGAAAACTCAAAACTCTAGAAAATAGATAGCCGAAGCAATAATATGATAACTAGTTAACTCGTTTATAAAAAACCTAGAATCGGACAACCGGTTATTCAAACAAAAAACCAAAAACCTGGGAACCGGTCGACTGGTTTATAAAAAACCCAGAATCAGTCAATCGGGTAAGCAACAACAACAAACCTAAAAATCAGAACTCGGGTAACAACAAAAGCAAAATACCTTATAACACTGGAAGACGCCAAATGGACTTGAGATTAAGAGGAATTTGATACCTTGGTTCTAACTCCACCAAACAAGACCAGACAAGCTCAAGAATCTCCTCACTAACATCCTGATGAGGTCAACAAAACTAGTGGAAGACATGGCTTATACCAGATGAGATAAATTGTGGCTGAGATGACCAACTGAGCAAACAGATAAATGAACTCCTTTTTCTTCCTTAAGTGTAAGGATGCCCATTGAAGTAAATATCACCATGTCATAGTAGGCTAACCCAGAAGGGTCCAATTCATAATAGCAATGTATAAGCTCCTGAGTCAATAAAATGACATCTGATATCCGTCTACCAGGAACAAAAGTAGTAAGAGTAGGACAAATTAGGAAAAATCCTTTTCAATCTACTCATAATGACTTTAAAGATGCATTTGTACATCATATTACAACATGAGATAGGTCTAAAGTCATTCATAGTGACAAGATTCTCAATCTTAAGAACGAGAACAATCCTAGTAGCATTAATACATCTAGGAATAACATAAGAAGGAAAGAAGTACCTCACAATAGCTAGCAATGAAGTCCTTACTAACAATGTCCCAACTTCTCTTGTAAAACAAAAAAGTATAACCATTTAAACCAGGAGCCTTTTCATCTAGGATGAAGAATAAAGTTTATTTGATCTCATCATCAATGATATCAGAATCCAAGATAGGCACCATGTCAAGAGGAGTCTTACTAGAAAAGTGCTTGGAGGCATACCCGATAAGAATGGACGAGTGAGAAAAGAGTAGACCTTGAAAGTAACGAACTGTCAACTGACCTAGGCCCTGCTGATCATGAACCTGAATTTTTGCCTCACCAGTCAACCCATGAATTTTGTTCTTAACCTATATGTGGAGTAATAACTTATGAAAGAACTTAGTGTTTTTGTCTCCCAAGTTTAGCCACTGAATTCTGGACCTCTGCTTGTAAAAAGCCTCCTCATCCTTACTTAATTGGAAAACTTCCTAATAAGTTCCCTCTCATCCTTCACATACTCCTCCGACTAAGGAAAACCATCAAGAAGGACTTGTGATATATCTCATTTCGCTTTTGCCTCCACCACACGGCTAGATATGTGGCTAGTGTGATGGTGATGCAAGGACTTCAGCTTAGGCTTTAACAAATCCAATCTTTTAGTAAACTTGTACATAGGGTTTCCATCTACAGGGGTTTGCAAGGTATCCCCAACTAAATCCAAGAAATCATCCATGTCAGCCCATAGATTTAAGAACTTAAATGAAGTTTTGAACTTGGAAGGAGGAGGACCAAGTTGTACTATCATGACACTATGATCATAGGCATTTTTGGGTAAGAACACCAAGCATGTAGTCGGGCAAACAGAGAACCAAGTTGTGTTCCTGAATATTTAATCGAACTTCTCAAGAATAGTATTCCGACCATGTTGACTATTGTGCCAAGTGAACCTTAACCTTAAATAAAGAACTTTAAGTAGTTTCACTTCCCACTCATAACAACCAAAGTCATCCATATACCCATGCCAAGTAGGATCACCCTAGATTTATCCCTCTAACTCATAATTGCATTAAATTCACCCAATATGAGTCCAGGTTTAGATTGAAAGGCTAGTGCATGTTGTCTCAAGTAAGCCTAAAGATCTTGACAACCAATAGGAATGTTGAGACTATACATATAATTGACAACAAAATCATAGCCATCGACCAGACCTTACATGTGACAATTCATTGGAGAAAGGAGTGCAAGCAAGAGACATTATATACAATTGGATTCCATCTGATAAGAATACAACAACTAAAAGTATTAGAGATATTTGATATAAATGGCCAAGAAGATGGGTTTATAGAAGACTCAACTTTCCCCATCTGATTAGAGGTAACTTTAGTCTCCACCAAATGCTCAAACCATGTATGTTGAATCACCTATACATGTGCCATGATTTATCTACCTTGATTCATCCCGCTAGTGTTTTGCACATTGATATCATTATTGCTCTTGTTGTCAATGCATATTAGATGTGCTTGTGAGGTTTTCATGGCAGGCATATTTAGCATATGGGACGTATAATATCTGGTGAGAAGTGCTTCCATTTTGAAGGTCAAGAATGTTTACACCAATATACCTATAACTTTGTAGTCAGAAATCTTATTTTGTACCTGTTCTTGTGTCGTTGTATTCTCTTATTTCAGGCAGCATACAATGTGGGTGGACATTGCATGGACGCATGCATTATAAAAAGCTTCATCTTAGGAATTCTGTCACACTACTCATCCAATATGCCTTTCACTTTTAAATCCTAATAGAAGTTATATACTGATCACATCCAAGGATGTTCCTGCATATATAATAAGAGGGCGTACATGATTGTGTTGTGAACGAATACACAGAGAATTTATTGGACAATAAAATCCAAACATAATGGAAAACATCAGGTTCTATGTTGCTTGTTCCTCTGTGTTCTTACAGCTTTTGGTTTCTTAAGTTGGAAAAGTATCAGAGGCCAGAGGAATGATCAAAATGCCTTGGTTTAAAGGGCAGTAAGGCAACTTTAGGATGAAGGAGGGTGTTAAAGATGCGCTGTGATGCGATGCAAAGAGTATTGAAAAGCGATCAAGTTGATGACATTCTCAATGATAGGCTGAAGTGGAGGGCAAGTTGCACTGTATCATGATGTTTTTTTTTTCTATTTTCTGTTCAGCTACTGTCTATGGTGGTTAGGTTGATAACGTTTCGTTAAAATTTAAATCTAAGACTATAAAAAAGGTGTATTGAGTGTATGATCTGTTAATCCTATTACACATTACTTTGACGCCGCCTTAATAATGAGCCGAGTCATTGTATACAAGAAATAGAGCAAATCTATTCATAGAGTTATTCTACTTTCAAATAAGCAATTATGTTCTTTGAAATATTTTCATGCGTTATTTTCCTTTCTTAACCCTCGTGAATGCAGTGGCTAAAGGGAATTTTTTCTGCAGGAAGGAGATCTGAGACGCGGAGCATCAGACATGTACTATGTCTTGGAATACCCAGAGCCACTCGTTCATTTTGCGCTTTGTTAATTAGGGGGGCACCCAGCAGGATGAACATTCCTCTTCAAATTCTTTAAAATTCCTTAACTCCATTAATTATATATGTTGCATGCATTCAGTCTTGTATAAAGTGAACTTACAACTGGTTTCAAAATAAGTTTCGAGTTTACACGGAAAAGAATATCTTTCAGGAATTAAAGCGTTCTAAAGAAGAGTTCATTCAATCCAAGGTTAACGTGCACAAGGAGTCAAAGATTTTTCTACTGTCAATAGATACGAGAGGGGTGATTGTGATTGAGTTGATAAGTGAGTGTCTGACAGAAATGCAACTGAAGGCTATGAGAAAATGCATGAGGGGAAAGGTTAACGAATGCATCATCCAATGGTTGTCAAAGAGTACATCCTTTCGGTATGTGATCCATGGAGAATTAGCAAAAGGGAGAATAATGGTCTGATCTCATCCGAGGAACACTGTCCCAGCTGTATTTGTATCTCTGCAAATTCTCTCTCTCTTTTTCCCCCCTTGAACAAAATAATGAGCAAATGTTAAGAATGTTGTATAGAAACAAGTAGTACTAAACTATCTAATGAGATTGGAGAGGTTTTGTGAATCTACTACAACGTTAAAAGTTGTGGGATGTCCTAATGAGTAATTTGTTTATTTTAAAAAGACTTTGATAGGGGTGACTAGTGTAGTTATAACAAACTTTTGAAGTTATCCTAGAAATTTACCTTAATGATTAAAAAAACTGCTTGGTTATTTTCATTTATTTTTTTCGATGTAATTGAATCATTAATGATTTCAGGTGTCGCATGGATGGAACTTGCCTTCCAGACAGTTTTGTAGCTCTGATACTTATCTCTTGCCTCAAGGAGCCTCACCAGTGCTCATGCAAATTCCGTCATTCCCTTGCCTGCTGTATTGTTGTTGTTAGCACAAGCAGAAGGGAGATCTTTTTACTGGGAGAAGAACCTCCGCCTTGAATGGTATTCTTGGCCACCAGGTGTGAACAGTTTAAGATACTGGAGATCTTTTTATTATTTACATTATTCTGAAATGCCGATTTTCTTGCAAGTTCATTTTGCATCAAATTGCACTGCTATTAGTGGTGCTGTGGTACTAGAATTCCACAAGCCAGACGTTTTTACTTGATGGTTTTGTCAATAACTGCTAGCTATATCAATTTTGAAGATGCGCAGGTAAAATCTTTTAATGTCAAATCAAGAACTGTTGGTTACGATGACATAAAAGGCCAAGAAAAAACGTATGAAATGCATTATTGATGGGCTATATGATGGGTAGAGGGCCAAAAGTGCAGATGAAAATAGACACGGTTGGCTGTTGTGTATGTAGGGGGAGGTAGTCTTTAGCTTTTAGTTTGCATTTCTTCTTAAATAAAATTGCAAACCAACGCATCATGTGACCACTTCAAATGATTTGTCTTTTGATATAAATTTGAAGGCAAAAAGCTTTGATTTTGCAGTTTTACAATGTTACGATCAGCATTTTGGAATCTTCATCCATCATATCAATGTGGTTCAACCATTCTAGATAAGAAATTTGTTTAAACAATGACATGCATAGCATTCAAGATTTTGAACTGTCAAAAATTATACTCGTGCCCGCCCAAAAAAAAAAGGATCAGAAGGCCCAGGTAGATATTGATCTGGTCACTGGCTGCATATCTGGTGGTAGATGCATATTATTTCTGAGCTCTGATTAATTAATCATTAGTGGTGTTTAACAAACACACTCGTGGTTTTTTTTTGTATGGTTCACGTTTGTACAGAAATGAGACCTGCGGAACTCTTCGTTCAAATGCATTTGCTTGCAAGACATTCAGAAGCTGGGTTTAAATCTCCATCCAGGGTGGAATTCTGTCAAAGCCAACTTAAATGGGTTCTCCGGGCAATCCATGCAAATCCTTCTTCTTTGAGATATTGGAAAATTTTGCATAAGCTTACGGAATGAGTTCCATGCTCAAAGATGCTAGTTTGGAAAGGATGGTGCAGAGGCAAAATCCTGCATTGTATGGCTTAGAAGAACTTGTTTCACCCTCCGGTTTTTATATATATATATATGATTTACCAGCATTAGTCGAATAGTCTGTAAATTATAGTATCATGTTGTATCCTACTGGTTAAAAAACCTAACGATTGTAATGTACTTACAGCATGCTAGAACCTCAAGGTTGGGTTTTACTCATTGGAGTAGCTCAAGAGGAGAAATTGCACGGTTGTAAATTATGTTAACTAACAACTGCAATGTGTTATTATACTATGTTCCTTTAAAACCTGGAATTCCCTTGTTCATGGCCAAAAGCATAACTGGCAGGAGTAGATGTTGGTAACTGGTATCCTTAGGAAAATTTTACACGGGTTGTAAGCTCGAGAAATCAAGTAGAATAAGAAGACAGTGACAATGACACTCTTGGGAACATGTTGTGTTAAGAAAGTACATTTCAGGTGTCCAGTTGCATGTCTGATAAAATGTAATAGCTAATGCCAACAACATTGGCATGTCTGAGAAAACGTAATGGCTTCACTGATATGTGAGAAGTAGCCTTGTGCTCTATCTACCTGCTATTTCATGTTCTTAATACTGATGTGAATTCAAACGTGCTATTATTTATCTACCTGCCACTGTCTATAGACCTAGATCGATTGAGCTCATCGGATGGATCCCAGTCCAACGAAGACGAGAGGATCTTGGACAACATCATGAAAACTTGAGGCATTGAAGGTCGTGTATTGAGATCATGCTCGACACAGCTTTTAGCCAGTTGGGCCATTGAGAAAGCTAGATCCAAGGGGTACTCGTCTCTTAGGCAAGGGTCCAGGAAGGCAGAGAGTTTCTCTCTCACATTGTCCCCCTCAAGCACACGCATTATCATTACAGAGAGCAAGTCGTCTCCTGCAATCTTGTCAATAGCTGTAGCAGCTGCTTCCTTCCCAGATAAGAGCTCCAACATCACAACCCCGAAAGCAAAAACATCTAATTTCGGGGTGATAACTCCATTCTCGATGTACTCGGGGGCCAAATAACCTTGAGTGCCTACCACATGTCTTGTCAGTTGCAGTCCACCATCTTGGCCATTTTCCAGTGTTCTTGCCAAGCCGAAATTAGCAACCTTGGCTCTCAAGTTGGCATCCAAAAGAATGTTGCTGGTCTTCAAGTTCTTATGGATATAGGACGGGTTGGTGTAGTTGTGAAGGTAATTGAGGGCATCAGCCACATCGTAGGCAATCCGAACTCTCTGCTTCCAAGCAAGAATTCGGTATATGTTGTTAGAGTGAAGCCAATCAGTGAGAGAGCCATTGTCGGCGTACTCATAAACAAGGTAAGTGTTGCCCTCATGTAAGCAGAAACCAGAGAGCCTGATGACGTTGGAGTGATTGATCATCTTCAAAATGTTGATCTCGCTGGAGACATCTCCTTTCACAACCTTGACTGCGGCTGTGTCACCCTTGAAAGATCCCCTATAAACCGAGCCCTTGATCAGATTAGCTTGGGCGAAGTACCCGGTGGCCACTTGTAAGTCCTCGTATTTGTAGACAGTCAAGGACTCAATAGCATATCGGGCGTCATGAGAAGAGAGAGACCAAGATTTGTTGTTGGAGACTGGGAGTACAGTGAAATCAGTAGAGACTGATGGCAGCGTTTCGGGTTCTGAAGTGGAGACAGGCTTCTGTTGCTTACGAGATTTGCGGTGCCAAAACAGAAATCCAAACGCAGCAAATAAAAGAATGAGGAAAGCAGCTCCTATCCCAACACCCACATACAAGGCTTTGTGATCGGAAGAGCCCCCAACGGAAACATTGGGAGTCTGCGGAGATGGTGCGGCAGGCGGAGGGGCTGCCGATGGCTGTTCAATTTTGGTGGGCTCAGTGGGCAGAGGAACCAGAATCGGAGTGAAGGGGAAAATGATATTGGAGGAAGACAGCTTGTTTGCATCAAGTACCCTCTGCTTGTCAACGCCAAACAGCTGGGCAATGGAAGAGATGGAATCGCCCCAAGTGACCATGTAGGTGAGCAAGTGGTTGATCCCTGAAGCATTCTGGTTGGAAGTTGGGCAAGCACACCTCAGGGGTATTTGGAGAGTGAGACCGAGTGACAGATTCCGATCGCCGTAGGGATTCTGAGACATCAAGGACTGGCATGTGGTGAGGCCTTGGTAGGTGTTGTTGGCCACGCTGAAGTAGGTTTCGGATTTGTCCTTGAGCTGATAGGTGGAATTGTGCTGGTAATATTGACGGGCATAACAGGAGCAGTTGACTGGAACCACGACCTGGGTGTTGGTGGGAATAGTGGCAGTGTCAGAGGAGAGGTTATTGATGGAGGCGATGCGAGTGGCGGATTGTGGGACGCCTAAGAGATAGGCAATAAGGACAGGAGAATTGTAGGGAGGCATAGATCGGAAGGTGAGGTAGGATTGGCATGATGATTGAACTCCGTTGCACAGAAATCCCTTGGTCGTTTCATTGAAGGCATTGTTGTAGCAGTCCAGTTGGTGGTTGGCTACATAGGTTTGTTGCCCTTGTACCAGTGCTGGTGAGAGCAGCAGCACCACATACAGATACAGTAGAAGAAAGTCCATGGAACAGGAGCTCAGGTGAGGGATGGATGGATCAAGCAACTCAAGATCTGTTAATTCACTAATTAATCAGTTCTGTGGTTGAATAATAAATATATGGTTAACAAGGGGGTGGAGGATGTTGATTGGATCCGGGTGGAAAGAATTAGTTTCAGCGAGAAGATAATTTTTTTCTTTGGTTTTGGTTTTGACTATGGATATCGATTCCGAGAACATGGAAAGCAAGGAAGGGGAGTGGATGATAGGCATAGCAGTCGTGGGCGTGGGTTTTGGTCTTAAACTGTCATTGTCTTGAATTGATTTAACAATGGGGGGAGAGAGAGAGAGAGAGAGGGCTTGGAAATTAGGGATCAACAGGCAAGTCAATAATATAAACGCGTTAGCTATTGCTGCTGCTATTATGAATGATTCCGTAGTTTGACCCACCACCCTTCTTTCCTGTCAAACAAAATATTTCCAAGTCCTCGGAGAATTTGCTAAACCTTAACACGCAATAAACTTCTTTTCTTCTTAACTTTCATGTAAGGTTAATCAAAACGAATTGTCTTCTTCTTTATTTTATTTTTTTAAATTAAATTTTTTGTTGTTATCAAATTTTATCCATATTATTTAATATCTATTTATTTTATATAAATAATTTATAAAATTATATATTTTTTAATTTCATCAATTTTTATCTTTATTATTTTAATTATTATTTATTTTATTTAAAATAATTTATGAAAATATTTTTTTCTTTAATTTCATCCTCCTTTAACCTTTTTATCTATAAGATTTGATTATTATTATTTTAATAAACTTGAAAAAAAAAACTAAAACATTAATAAGTTATTTTTCGTATCAATTCCAAACACTGAAAAAAATTCCCAGCTTATTTTTCATAATACTAGCAAATATTAAAAAATAATTCATTTTTTAGAAATTTATTTTTCATAAAAACTAGTTTTCAATAAATAAACATGCAATTAACTGTAACTTGGTAAATCTAAATTCATTGTCGAGCAAGTCTAGGATTCTACTCCATTCAGCCTTATCATGGCTGGTTGAGGTTAGAATTCAAAACGATGGATAGAAATGTTTACAATCAGTTAAGAGCCGACCACTCTACCACCAGAACACTATTTGGCAAGGCGGTGCGCACCACAACAAAATCATTATTTTTTATGTTTTTGTTGGCGAAACACAGATAGATACAAGTTTAAGACACCGCGTTGCCAAGGGTTGCCCATGCGTCTATCAAGAGGTGCTTCTAAGCTAAATCACTTCTTTCGCCTTTTGCGGAATGTGATCTTTGCAATTGAATTGAAGCTAGCTATTCTCAAATAAGCTCTTAGCCTTGAGGGGGTGGAAAGGTCCTAACATAGTAAAAAAAAAAAAGTAGGTTCGAAGAAGAAGGCATGTAACCCTAGATTGCATCACCTACTCACTCAGGAGGAAAGTCAGAAGGGAGGCATACCTGATAGCAAACACAGGAAAGATCCAAGTAATGGATATTCCAATTTCCAACTCTCTCTTTGCTTATTTGACTAGAGTACCAAATTCATATAAAACATTGTACGCAAGTTCGTACAGCGCTTTCCCGGTTGAACTACCTGAACCACTTATCCCCCGGGCAAAAGAAAAAATGTCCAACTTGCATGTGTGTGTGTGTATATATATATATCGCTAGGATGGCAACCACAATTCCATCCCAAGTTCGCAACTGTTACTTCCTAATTGCGCGATCCATAACTAGTAACCACCACATCATATATATATATATATATATATATATATAGACACACACACACACACATAACAAAAAAGGAATGGAATTCTTTGTTAGACTAAACAACCCATTACATGTTTGTTATAAGCAATTGTTCAGTGGAGGACTATGACAGCGAAATGTAGAATGTAGAGCCATGGAACCAGTAAAAGATGGAATCCACATTAATAAGATTAAAAAAAAAGCTCACGAATTTGAGGTTGAAAAATTGTACCCATTTGTGAGTCTTTGATATCAGCACCATGATGGCAAGAACCTGTATCCTAAATCTTATCCTCTCCACTAAGGCGTATTCAATCTAGCTTGCATTTGTGGAGGAACAGTCTGAAGGCTAATGTGGCTGCATAAGCCAGCCCAATCATAGCAAGAAGCAATGCTGCAACAAACAATAGTATAACAATTAATAAAATGGAGCGCAAGAATATAATATAACCGAATACTCCACTTCGTTTTTGTATATTGCCAGCAAGAAGATTGAAAAAGTTGGCTATCCATTGATCCAACTAAAATAAAATGGTTCAAAATTAGGGATTTCAGCATGGAATACAAGGCTCAAAACCCATTAGAATAACTCAACATGAAATGGCATGCGGGCAAAAAATTTCTACCAATGAGAAAAATTCATATGAGATGAACAGGATATGGATGCTGCTAGTATGAGAGATAGCATACCAGATACAGAACAGTAGAATAAAATTGCCAGGCGATATTTGATCATCCATGGCAGATTAACTTCAAGGGAGCAATGCCTTCGATGTTCCCCTGCTTTAACTGATGGCACTGAGCCACGTGATTGCAATTCCACTAATGGAAATTTTACACCAGTGACGGGGTACCCTACGATGTCCCTGACCTCAAGTTTCAAGGTTACTGGGGTTGTGCTCCAGTCAATTTCAATTGCTCCAAAATTTGGCTGACCTAAAAGAAATTTACAGTTGATATACCAAGAAACGCTTTAAAAATAGAACCAGAAGCATTATCATAAAAGAAACCTGAAAAAGCCACTCCTTACCATACGTGCATGACTTGAATCTGCAATTTGTGCTGATCACTCTCATTGTCGTTGGTGTCAGCCATGCCACAAATCTCACTATCAAACTAAATACATGTGGGACCGCTTTCTCAACAGCTTGTGTAAGCCCACTTGCAGTAACATCATATAGTGGATATCCAGTAGCACAGTCATATCTAGAAATTTCTCCAAAATGAACATCTCCACTGATGAAGAAGACACCTTCTCTCTGCACAGGAACGCAGTAATGGAAAACATGTAATGCGCACAGATAATAGGCATTTATTACTCTCTGGAATAAAAAAATCAAATGCTCCACACCGGCTTGTATTAATACACTCGAGATCATTAGTGCTACTGAAAGCAGTTCGTTTCCTCAGGGATATGCATTGCGGCGATAATTAAAGGCTATTACCTTAGTATCTGCTATCAATTTGAAAAGACGATCCCTTTCCTTTGGGAAACGTCCCCAGGACTCCAAAGAAAACAATGGGCGAGTGGTTGCTGAAAGATTTGATATAACCTGAATTATGGGGAAAAGGAGATTGCAGGATTAACAGTGAATAACAGACAAAATATGTCTCTACAGCTTGCTTGCATGGGTGCTCGCATCAATGCTTCCTTGTGCATGGATATAGAACTATTCAATCGCAAATCTGATAATTTTTAGACAGTAAAAACCCTACAATACCTGCACTGAAGACCCAATGATGGTAATGGCTGATTTCGGTCCGTTCAACTCCTTTTCTAACCATGTCCACTGAGAACTTCCCAGGACACTTCCATCGCTGCGCAAAGGGTCTCTGTGGTACCTCGTGTCTAAAAGGATGACCTAAAGAAAAATGGCCAGTAAGGATATGGGTTCGTCCCCAGGAAAATCACAATTGAACTGCATATCTAAGAGGACTAAGGAAGTATGTGAAGGCATTCTCTTTCGCACCTTGATTTGTCTGCCCACTGGGCCAAACATATATGAAGTATATACACCCTCCTGGTTGCGCCTATAAATATAATAACGTAGAAACAATGATTAAATTGGCCATCTAAGCATTGTAGGGTGCTTATAATTTACAAACTCGCAGCATGATCAAGTTTTTCATAACTTGATACAAGTGAAAACAAAAGGAAAGGATAAGGAATTTTAAAGGAAAAGACTTAATCACCGAGGACTGTCTTGAGGCTCGTCTAAGAAATCGAGGAGAAGCTTTTGGTTAGTGATTTTACCACCAAACTCTTTTCCAGCATCATTTAATCCATAGTCATGGTCATCCCAGGTACCAATAACCTGCGATATTGGTAAGACAAGTGTGAAGAGAGGGATCACTTGTTACTATTGTAATTATAAGGTGAGGTGAGGTTTAAGGAAAGTAGTAGGTAGGTGGTACCTGTGTAGTGTGTCGAAGACGAGAATAACCGGGATTACTCTTAGCTTTCTGGTATCTGGATTCCAATTCCTTTGGGGAGGAAGGGATAAACCTAGGAGCATTCTTCCAAGGCCCAATAGTCCTTTCCTTTCCAAATAACTTAAAAGGACGTTTAGTGTCTCCATAAACGTTGTCTCCCAGCCAAATAAAAACTTGGGGATCAAAGTCAATTATGGCATTCCAAATGGGCTGCCAATTGCATAACAATAATATCATTGATTGACTGACGAGGAGTGAATATATGTGTTCAGCCATGGGTGAGAGAAGAGTAAGAGGAAACAGTGAGTGAGCTATCTATAGGTGATGTGAAGGGATGTGTCGAATGATGATGAGAAGGAAAAGCAAAATATGAAATTGGAGCTTACGATTACCTGAGGAGCGCTTTGGTTGGCGCAGGATCCAAAGGCAATTCTGGTGACGAGAGGCTCTAACACTTTCCCTTTTCCTTCCCCTTCCCCCGCGCCGCTCTTTGTGCCTGTCGCCACCACTCCTACTACACCTACAGCCACCACCATCCACCACAACCACCGACTCCTCTTGCCCATTTATTACTCCTACTACTATTAGCAGCACTGTTGTATTAATAAAAGATACTATAGATTAAAGCACCGTAGAGTAGACATATCGAAAAATGTCGACGACAGGGAGAAGGGCAGCCACAGAAACAGGGCCTGTGAATGGACTAAGGAGCCCATTAAACCTTTCAATAAAATTAATTTTGCACGCTTGGGCTTCTTCTAATATCCATCACCAACTAAATTTGTGGGCCTTTTTTCTTGTTCTTCAACAAATCATGTCCTCCACGCTTCTTCCATGCTCTTCTCCTCCTCGCCTCCTCCTCCGCTGCTCCGTGTCAACTCCCTCTACACAGCAAAGCCTCCCTTCACCGATTCCATGGTTGCTGATGCTCCCAGGTGGGCTCAGAAGACTATTACTCTACTCCCACACCGCCGTGGCTGTCATCTTATTACTCCAAAGGTTTTCTTTTTTTCTTTGTATCGAAATTTTACTTGGGAGTAGTTTGTTAGCAAGAATATATTCAAACATTTATGCATCGTGTAGATATTGAATGAAATTGGGAGTGACTTGTCAGAATTCAAGAGCGGCCTTGCTCATCTCTTTTGCAAGTGAATCAAAATTTTTCCTCACCTCTCTCTCTCTGTTTTATTTTTTTATTTTTTTTATTAATATAGATATTCGGCCAAGATTAATTTTACGGGCTCTAAAATAAACCGAAGAATAGTTTTATTTTATTATTGATTGAATTATATCATCTCAGTGCATCACACAATTTTTATTTATTGAATTGATGAATGCAGATTGAATTATATATGTTTACATATATTTATATCATCTCAGTGCATCAAACAAGCGCCTCTCTCACTATCAATGAGAATTACGACTCTGATGTTCGAGACGACACTGAGACTTTCCTCAACAAAATTGTTCCCGAGGTAAAAAAAAAAAAACCCACCTTGTTTCATACTTTTATTATTTAGGTTGTGTATTTGCTTCCTGTTTTCCTTTATAGATAGTATATCATACACGTGTCTATGTTTTCAGGGAAGATCTGCCCTTGGAAGCATACCCTCGAAGGTCAGTTGTCCTCTACTTCACTCTTAATTTTAAACGCAATGAATCATCTTTATCATTTTGGTTTCTTTCCTCCCACTCGAGGGATTGCAAAAAGTAATGCTATTTTTACCAAGTTTCTATTCTTGTGGTTTGCTTACTATTGCGATGGCAATGCTTTATGAGATGAATTATAGTGCTGGGGGATCAACTGCTTCCCCTTCACAGAGGGGCCAAGTGAAAAGTGGGTGGAAAATATGGGAGCAGCAGAAATTTTCGTTCTCTGTTAGTACTTCATCATTTTCAGGGTGATATTGGGTAGCAAATGATTTCTAAGTTTAGCAGGCAATAAGATTGCGAAGAATAAATGCATGCAAGTAAAACAGATATTGATCTCCCGAACGAACTTAAAGTTGATAAAATTCAAGTATGTGTGTACAGAAAAAGAATGAATAATTAAGCACTTGAACGAGAACAAATGAATTGAATGTATATATAAGGGCAGGGCATGGATGAGAATATTGGGCTAGCGCATCATGACAGAAAACTCGTGGAAGCTAAGGACACCGTCTCCATTAAGGTCAAAGGTACGAATCATAGCCTTGCAGTCGTTGATGGACCTAGACTTCCCCAGTCGACTCAACATCCTCTTCAGGCTGGTAGGAGTGATGCAGCCTGAGCCAGGCTCAGTCTCGTACATTCCAAAAGCCTGTCTGAGCTCTTCTGTCTTCTCCTCCTCTGAAGCACTCCCTGCCATCAAGCATTGGAAATCCTGGAATCCCAACAACCCATCTCCATCCATATCAGAGAAGCTGACGGCGGCCTCAGCTTCCTCGATGGAAAGCTGACCTCCAACAGTAGTAATACAGCTCCGCAACTCAGCAGGAGATATCCTTCCATCTCCATCTTCGTCAAAGTAATTGAAGACCCTTTGTAGCTGGTTGTTTCCAATTACATTAATAGCACTAGTCGAGTTATTAACGTTTGTGGGAGCTGGAAGAGAAACTGGGTGGTTATTGTCGGGTTTCCGGGGAGATAGTTTACGCCGTAATCTTGCAAGAGGAGATGAGTTGCCGGAAGGTGAAGATGAAGGTGAGGATGAAACTGAGTGTGACTTCATGATAACAGACAGGTAAAATATATAGAGATATTCAGATAGGTAGTTTGAGGTTTCAACTAATTAACTACTAGAACGTGCGTGCGTACTCGAGTATAAGTTGTAGAGGAAGAAACGGGAGATGGAATTAGATAGATAGAGAAGAGAAATTGTTGTTTGTATTGGGTTTTCCGAAAGAAGATTGGTGATGGCTATATATATCAGTTTGGTTTCTTGGGGATATTGATGGCCTGATCTGGTCAGCAATCGGGTGTCAGACGTGGCGGAAAGACACGAATGGATTAGAGAGAGAGAGGACACGGTTTTTGTTGGGCAATAAAATATGGCTGGCTTGGCCAGGCAACTTGTTTTTCTTAAATAGGTGAAGTTCCAGGGGCGGCGAGGCAGCGCGTGGCGGAACCTTCCTCCTTGACTTCTATTTCCTCCATTTTCCAAGTTCTGGGGATTTCTGGAATTTTCTATTCGGAAAAATATCTAATAGGACTGGACGGGCTTGAATCCTGATTAATTGACACGTGTTGCTTTTTTACTTTTATTTAATAAGCTTGTGGAGCATGATGGCCATTAGCAAGCAAGGAAAATATGGAACAAATCCAGTGGTAGTAATGGCCAATAGTATGCTGTCGGTCACCGTCAGGTATGCAGTCATGGTCAAAGCGGGGGGGGTCTTCATTTCGTCACGCATTGCCTTTGCAAAACTCCTCACTCGTCACTCCTAATTTCCTCAAACAGATTTCTGGAAGTTATGGTTGAAATTATAAGTTCCTGTTCATTAATTTTTTTTCGTTGATAAAATTAGTTGGTTAATATATTGCTACAATCTTGGGTTTAGGGTCCGCAATTCAATCCATTGCTCGCAATATTCGAAACAAAATCCATATAAAAAATAAAATCCCCAGCAAATCCACTACTTCCTCGTGTCACGTTGATGACTCTTTTCCATGATAACAATTAGCACAGAGAAAGGAGATGGAAGGAATAAAGCCTTTTCCTTTCTTTGCCAAGTAAAGGCAAAGTTTTGGATTAAAAAAATATGATTCATTTACCTAGGCCTTTGTTTTTATTAAAAATTCAAAAAGAAAGAAAAATCGATACCAAGATTGTGCTGCCGTAAACCTACTGCCACCACCCTCGTGTATTATCAGGTATCGCTGATTGATGCCTCGTTTTCCATTTTATCAAATAAAAAGCTAATCATACGATACGCACAGGTCTCTTCGACACATGATAGATGAAGATATCCACCAGAAGGTTGCTATTGCTCAACTGATCTTCCAGAAGACATGACATCGAAGCTCACTTGAGATGAAAATTGCATTTTCACCACTTAAGTGTAAATAATTAGGCATCGCATATATTTATATATATATATATATAACTTATAGAGAAGTGGAATTTTAGGAACAAAAGCAATACACTCATCAATCAGAGATACCAGGCCACACACCTGAAAGAGCAGCAGGGAAGACAGAATAGGTTAGATCACAGGTTAGATCATGCCACCTGTCACAGGAACGCAAACAGAGGAGTATGACAAAGAAACCTTCAATTTAATACACATGGAAAACAAAAGGCAGCTTGCTTTTCTCTACTCTAGTCATGCCATGCAAAATCTCCTTTGCCTTCTCTTAAGCTTCTTCCCCTTCTGTAGTCAATTTCTGCATCAGAGGTCGATATTCCCAAATGATATTTCCGGCTAATTTTGGATGATGCCATCTTTGAGAATATGTCATCATCAGTCACAACATGGTTGCCGGGTGTTCTTGATCCAGATATATTCCCAGGTTGCCGTCTTGATTTTGGATCTGAGTTAAATACAACAAAGGATGACTATGAGAGTACATCTTAAAAAAATGGATGTTTTGTACATGGTCACAGCATTATAGTTGCAAATAAAAGCACAGAGACATGTGAGGAGATGAAGGTGCTCTGTTCACAGACATGAGGGAACAAAAGCCTTGGCGTTAACATTCCAATATCATCGAGAATATCCCTTGCCATGCTCCCTTTCTTATCCACCCGAAGGCACAGATCTTTCTAACAGGAGCTTTCCCCACTACATTTTAAAGTTTAGAACATCGAACAGCAAATTGGAAAAACATAATCAAATAGTTGATTGTTGAGAAAACATAGATAAAAAGATACTTGGGAACCTAGGTCGAGTTACATTTCAATGCCACTGTTCTGAGATTTCAATTTTTTTTCTCTTTTCATGATTTTCAGAACAAGAAACAAAGTTAGAGAATTCACCTTCATAGTTTGCATATGCTTTTTGGCCCTCATCTGGAGACAAGGCTTCCACGCTTTCTTCCATTGTAGGTTTGGTTGAAGTAAAAGGAGTCATGCTAAATGAGTCCTCCGTTACATCAGAAATCTCTACATATTGAGGAGTAGTGATAATCTCATCAGCACTGAACCCAAAGGATGCTCTGTAAGCTTCTAATTCTTCTGCATCTTGCTTGGTACTTTTATTATGCCTGTTCTGGTGTCCATTTCCACCAGCAGGATAAGCATCCGAATCCTTGGAAACACTTAATCTCCCACCAGTATTAGGAAATGGTGGGTTATGGTCCAGGTAGAACTGTGCAAATGTAGCAGGACAGAAGAAATTTGAATCTTGCGACACCATGGAGGCACCGGCAGTCTCGGGCCCAAAATGCCTGCCAGGTCCATTCCTTGAATATTTTCCATTTTGGGGAGAAACTGACGGATCCCAGTGTGTGGGGAAATCTCGTTCGGGAAAAGATGCTGACAAACAGTCACCTGAAGTCCTAGAAATTGGTGATCTGAGACTGCTTGCAGGACTTCCAGGATAGAGTGAATATGTTGCTTGAAGATCAGATGCAACGATGTAATTGTTCTTTTCAGCACTTTTGAGATCCCTAGATGATGTAAGGAATTGAGCAAAAGGAACATCTGGGGAAGAGGGTGTAGTTAAGTGAGCCAGCTCTGGTGGGGGTGTAAGAGGAGCAGAAGACGGCTCTGTTGTGAAGGTTGAGAAGACAGGAGGAGAAACCAGTTGGGTTTCATGAGCATAAGGTCCAGTGGCAAACATTGTGGATGAAGGACCCCCAGGTGAATTAGCAGAAAGGAAGCAGCTAGGAGACTGAGCAGTTGATGGGAGAGCAGAATTTGTAAATGAGGCTGGTGAAGATGGGGGAGCTAGAAGTGACGGAGCTAGCGCTGTAGCTTGATTGGTTAGGCCAACAGGTTGAGGTCCATTTGGCTGGGCTGCTGATGCATTGCCCTCAGGAATACGAGATGCAGGCATAATGCGCTTTCCACCTTTCTGCACACTGAAACAAGACAATGCCCCCCAGCATTTTCCCCATCTCTTGCTCTGCTAAATATACAGTCAAGACAAATTATAACTAGATGGCAAATTGCAAATGTGAAAAATGAAAATCAAATCCAAATGCTAGAAATCAAGAGCTTGTGTAGCGAGTAATTCAAAAGGAAAATTCAAATGAAATAGATATAGAATCACCTTGTACACACACATACATACATGAATAGTATTTATCACATCACTAAATGAAAAATAAAATAAAAAATCAAAAGATAAATTTTTCTAATTGATCCAATTCTATTATACATTATTACCCAGAAAATTAAAAGATGCGGGAAAAAGAGCTTCATCACAACTTGGTACTACAGTTTCATTAATTTGAAGAGAAAAAAAGGTGGGTTTAAAAAAAGTTACAAGTTGTAGCATTTTCAAATACAAGTTTATTCCATAATTTGAGATGAAATTCATGTTCAAGCAATGAAAACCAAAAAAAAACATGAAGTGGAGTGGAGTAGCATCTCCAACCGCACGCACCACAATGTCAAATGGAGAAACTTGGTGTATATATATAGAACGTAATAAATTAATCATACATGGTTTCTGAGGGTAATTAAACAAAATAATCCGAGAGAAAGGAAGGCTATCCTATGACGTTAGTGATATAGTGATAGCATGTGTTGTTTGTTTGATCTGGAAATACAATAATGAAAACAATTAGTAGATAAAGATGGTCCTTACCATCAGATCTGTGCTCTTTTTTTCATTCGATACATATGATTTGCAAAATTTCATTTGCTCGATGATTAAGAAGACGATAAGCATTGAGTAACAAATAAAATAAGATTACAGATCTATCTATTCATCTGAGGAAGGAATGAAGGAAAAAGAAGATTGAAACAAAAAGAAAAGCAAAGGGCATTTATGAGAAAGATGGTATAGAGGCATCAGATCCAGATCTACTGGAAATTGAAAGAAAGAAAAAGAAAGACGTACCTGTTGTTCCTGCTGCTGTTGCTGCTGAGGGAATCTATTCTGCTCCGACCCCATAACCGAGTCTGATAGATTACCCACCCACCCACCACTACTACTAGTTGCACCTTTGACTTCAACTCTCAACTCTACACACTACACACACTCTTTCTTCTTCTTCTTCTTCTTCTTCTTCTTCTTCTTCTTCTTCTTCAAATTGCTATTACTAATATTGGTCGTGGATTTAGAAAAGAAAGATCGCTGACTTCACTTCACCCTATCAAATAAATATCACTTTCTCTTTGTCTCTTTCTCTCTCTCTCTCGCACACATTTCATATTTCCTCTCTGTACTCTACTGTACTATACTATATTATATACTACGTAGTTTATATGTATTAGATTTTGATCAATTTTCAATCAAATACTACTATTAAACAACATTTCTTTCTCCTTTCTTTCCTCCCTTCAACACACTATTACCATCAATACCATTACTACTGCTACCAACAGCCGCCGCCGCCAAAACCTAGATGCTGACACCCTCTAGATTTTACCCTCAACCCAGAGATTTCTATCCATAGCACTCACACTCGAAATTAAAAAAAAAAAAAGTGTAAAGAAAGAGGACCAAAGAGATAAGGAAGGAAGGAAGGAAGAGAGAGAGAGAACTGGAAAAAAAAATGAAAGTACTACAAAATTACTAATAATCTAGCATTCCTTTATTTAATTGTCAAAAAGATTTTCTTTTTTCTTTTTTTTGTTTTGCTCTTTAGTAAGATAAAAACAATAAAGGGAAAGACAAGGCAAGACAAAAGAAAAGAAAGCGAAAAGGATTGAAGTGATTGAAGAGAGATGCTGTTCTGCTGATTTTAACAAGGGAGAAACACAGACCCAGACAAACTCACTTTTCCCTCACCCCTCACCCCTCACCATAGACTTGTAGTATGCTTTTCTTTTGTTGATGAATGCTTGTAAGTTGTAATATGCTTTTCGTCTTTTCTCTTCTTCTATTTTTTTAACAACAACAATAATAAAAGAAAAAAATAGACGTGAGTATCACTATCATTATTATTTTTTACGACACCGGACCTATTTTTACTCTCTTTTTTTTTTTTACACAAAATAAATGAAAAGGACGCCGTCCCAGTGGAGGCGCCTCAGCGCTATCCTTCAAAAGAGACGATCGGCCTTTTTTACCTCTTATTTGAGGGAATAGAGGTTTAAAAGAAAAGAAACCAGGAAATAAAAAAAATAAAATAAAGAAAGAGCTAAGGCCTAAGGGGAGTAAGAGTTAAATGCAGGTAAAATAAAATAAAAAGAGCATTGAAGTTAGAGTTGGTATGGTAAATGCTTATGGATGTGGGGTTCATGGACATTGGCCCACCTCTCATGGGACCAATATCCCGTGCTTGCATGTTTTGCTTTTGACCTCCCCCAGGCCCAGCCCCACTCTCTTTTCCATTTTGGCCCAGACTTGCCCCTTTCTACCTTGGCAATTTGGCATTGCATTTGCTTACGATTCTCATCTGAAACCAAAACCGAACACCATCTTCACTTATGCATTCCTTAAAAAAAAAAAAAAAAAAAAAAAACCAAACAGCACTACTTACCTGTGTCAAAAACTTGCAAAGTATGGGTCTAAAAACACAGAAACATGCAGATTATATATATCACCCCAATTGTTTCTTCTCTCTCAACTCACAACATTCCTTTATTATCAGTAGATTTGTGGGCCACAAAAAGGTTTCTGCTTTAACAATCGTTGGCTTGTTCTATAGTTATTCCTTCTCTTATATTGTGGATTGTGGCCTCAGCAATAGCACAAGCTTCTCGATATTCCCACTACAACGTGAATTACAACAAAGGGTAGGACATCTCAACCTAAAAACCATATTTGCTTAAAAAAAATAAAAATAGTTATAAGAGACCAGATTTGCACTGCTATCATCACCGTGGCAATCACTTGCACAACGCTACGATCTTCCCAGGCTACGAAACAAACCCCTAATCACACAAAAGTTGAACCCTTCCAGTCTTCTCAAGTCCCCAACTCCAATAAAGGGACATTAATTCAACCCTTCCGATTCTCTCTCTCAGGCCACCGGAAGAACAGTTAAAAAAAAACCCATAAAGCATTTTTAGGTATTTTGATCCAACTTGTAATATCAAAACCATGTTATCTTAATTCATATTATGAATAAAGCCGAGAAACACTAACTTCTAACGATGATTTATTAAAATTGTTAGTTTTCCTGACATTGTTCCTAACAAATTTGTTCATTTGCCAAGTCATTTGAAGTTTTAACACATCATCTTTTAAAATCCAATTGAACCATGATTCAAGTTTTAAGGCTAGTGATAAGCATGCATATGTTTTTGTTGCAAGGTTCATAATCTATTAACCACACCCTCCTCCTTTGTCCGGGCTTGGGACCGGCTGTGATGTGCAATGACAAACCATGAAACAACACAGGCGGAGTTACTCTTGTGCTATTAAAATGGGCAGCAAACATTGTGCGAGGAACACCGAACTCTAGATGATGGAACAGACTAATGTATTTTAAATCCTCTCCTTTTCTCAAATCCAGAGCATTGCCATGGAGGTTCGAACCTATGTACTCCTTTTGATCTCGCATTGGAACTAATCCTAGCAATGGACACCATGTGGCGACCTAGAAAAAGAGTGTCCTCGTTGCCAATATCTGCTAGCATTCATTATTAGCATTACACCAATACAACACGAAAATAAAAACCATGTATATTGGGCTTCCCCAATGTGTTCGAACCACTTGGTCACCTTATTTTGTGCTGCAAGAAAGTCAAATGTTCAGAGCTTTAAAAAATGTCTCATAATAAAAGAAGCCACATTAGCCCCTCAACTTCGTCACAATAGCGGCCAATTTCATCTGTCGTGGTGATACAATTCTCCTGTTCCGCTAACTACTCTAGATCACCTAATTATTAATTGTGAACCGGGATTGAATTCAAGTGTTAAATCAATTTTTGTATTTGGAATTTTTGTTTTAGGGTATGGATTTGAATTCCGAATAGAATTCAATTTTAAAAATATATGTAAAAGCAAATAAGCGGGTTTGCTACATTATTTCTCTTTGGAATCGACAATAAAAACAATATTAAAAAAATACCATTAACAACAAAAAACCATATTTTTTTTTTTTACAAAATCCCCCACCATCTCTTTCCTTCTCTTCTTCCAAGTTCTAACCCCATCATCTCTTCATGTTTACAGAGTGACTAGGATTCTAAAAAACTTAGCAAGAGATCATATTGTAAACAATACCAAGAAAATTCCTAAAATACCTCGACAGAGCAAACCAAATTCACTGGTGCACTGGTGCATCGGTTATTTTTAGAAGGTAACATAAATGTGCAACAAAGAAACATACAATGAGAGTATTCAATAAAGATGCGGTTGTGCGGCTTATAGATCATTCTGATTTTATTGGAATATTTTTCATTGAAAATTTAGTTAAAAAGATGGGTTGATAGTATTTTATTAAGGAGTTAAAGTTAAGCATGAACATTAAAACTAACATTTATATAATTTTCACAAACTTATTTATACAATTGTCAAAAACTTATTTTATCCGGTGATCTTTGAATTATTAGAACTAAAAATTATAATTCTTCGTCATTAACTTGTCTATTTAGTAATGTGATTTGTGTTGATTTGATATTTATCTATTTAAACTTGATTTGAGTAAAATGTTTTTTGAAATATTTCTGGAATTTTTTTTCTCAACATTTCAATGAAAAGATTAATTTGATTGAACTTTTTTTAACAAATATATATATAATAATAAAAAAATTAATATCAAATAGATCCATTTATATCTTCTTTAAAATATCTATATTTTATATCATTAAAATAAATATAAGATGCTTGTAAAAAAAATGTTTTTTTTAACAAAAAAATTTATTTCTGAATTAAAGGCAAAATGATCAAGATTACTAATTTAATTCATTTCTAAATGTATCACAAAAAATATAATTAAATTAAATTCCATGGTTTAGTATTTTATTTCAAACTTTGTAATGGTTATCAATTGAATTCCTCGTATGATTTGGTTACAAAGTGTCATAAAAAAAAAACCCATCAACTAATGTCTGCCTAAAAAAAAAACTTTTAGTCAAGCCTAACTTGGTTTGGATTTGAGATTTGATTGAGTTAAATTAGGTTTAAAAATTAATTAAAGAACCCCGGCTCTCGACACTTGCACTAATTAATTATAAGAGAAGTATGTATATGCATGAAGTTTGACCATGATTTTATAAATTGTTTTCAAATTAGCAATTGCCATTGGTTGGTAACTTCCATAACTGCACAAACCAACATAGTAGTGGCCACTGGCGTTAGCTTTTATACATAGGAGAGGAGAAGCAGACACATACCAGGGGGCACAAGGAAACCTCCGCCCCAACCCAGCAGCTACAGTGAATCTCTACCAGATGCACTCCTGCAGCCAAAAAGAAATGTAAGGAAAAAGATGAACAATCAAACACTTACCCAACACCAAAGAAAAGCTGTTGCATGAAACTATCATGTACCAAAGGCTCAAATTTCAATATTAAACAACCAAAATAGCGTGGGACATTGGTCATCAACATTCCCATTTGATCTCTTTTTGGTGCATCGCCACTTTTAACCACATCTTCAAATTGTGACCAATAAATCCTAAACAATTTTTCCCTTGGTTTCAGCGTCTTTCAACCCTAGATGTTCCATTTACCTGGTAAAATTATGGAACTCTCATCATGACGGTGACTTGAAATATTTAGAAATTATAATCTAAAAGCTAGACTGCTAGGGTGGCGTCAGTTTTTATCTCACAACTTCGCTAGTCAAGGCACAAAGACCGATAGGATTCAGTAAATGGCAAAGCGAAACTTAAAATTGGTTCCGTCATGCAGCAGGATTCATGTCAGCCCTCAAAATGGCTACTCATGAGTATTGGAATGACAGAAAAAAAGCTGAGAACCATGCCCTTGAAAAAAATTTTACCAACTGACAGCTAGTCCATTCATGACCAGGCCCCTCCTGTAGTCAATATTTGGTTCAAAGGGCGTAAGCACCACATGCTCCAAAAACTCTTCTGTTTCTCTAATTTAATTTTGCAACAAAAAAACATGTTGAAGCAGTGATCACCTACTAACGTTACCAATAGAAGAAAAAATTAAATTTATTCACAAGATTCATCATCTATATTATATTTTCACTTGTATTGAATTAATAAAAAAAAATAATGCATGTCTGTACAACAAATTGATACTCCAGAAATGTAAAGTACGGAAACAATATATTGATTTGGTGTTTCTAAGAGGAGAAACTCATCTGCAGCAGAGAGATCTACAAGAATGCACAGGTCACTAATTCATCTTCGACTAGTAGGGAGGGGAATTCAACATAGAAAGATCTCCACAATCACACCATCCAGCTTTTATCAATACCTACGATTCACAGCCTGAAACAACACAATAATTCAATCAATGATTGAAATGCACAAAAAGCATCATCCTCTCAATAGATAAACCAAGAGGCAAAATTAACCGATTCTTGGTGTCAATTGACGATATAAAAGCGACTGAACTCAAGATGCCTTGATACCATTTTATTTTTTCCTTTAGCCGTCAGCCATACCCAGTTGCTTGTCCTCAAGTCCAGACTTCATCCTCAAATAGCACTTTGGAACCAGGGGATATGCCATCGTGCCTTAATGCCAACATATTTTCTTGTTTTCACATTTGCTTTCCGAATTTTCAGTTATCAACCTCACATCTATAAGCTAAACTCACGCAAGACAAACTGCAGGTATCACATGTAACATTCCAAGTTATTATTGATCTCAGAATTAGTTCATTAACCAGAAAAGGATGCCAATAAAAAATTGTAAAGTGGTCGATAATAGGAGTACTATAAATTACTCATACACAAAGTGATCAGCAATTAAAAACATACAATGGAAGATAAACCATGCTAATGTTCTCTGCTGCTAGTCTGCACCCCGATTCATCTCATCTGAACACCAAAGAAATCTTTCAAGCAACAGTTTGTGAAGGGTTTCAAATCTCAAGAAAACAATCCCGGCTCTTCCAAAAGCATCAAACTACAACAAAAAACTGAATTGCTAAATTCTCAGTTGCTAAAACATGAAATGAAATAGCTAGATACAATTTCCCCATTCCAGTTTTGAAAGGAAAAAAAATTGTAAACTAAGAAATCATTCCAGTTTTAAATTACTGCAAATCCATTATTTGTCCCCTACGTTTCAAATAATATAAAATTTGCATTTATGTCCTATTTTTAATTTTACACCATGTGATCATCCATGGGGCAATTATCTGTCATGTGGTTACAAAAAAAAGAAAAAAAATAATAGCCACATCAGCTGTATCCTACAGTAGATCTTAATCAGATGCAGTAGGAGGTGAAAGAGAAAAAAGAAGCAGCAGCTAAACTGAACAAATTTAATTGAGTAAACTATACACATGCATTGAAGATAAATCAATAAGATAACATACCTATATACTGATTCTGTCAACCATGCAAAGTGAGACAAAACTCTAAAATACGGCCTACAAAATAATACATAGATCATATGACATCAGAAGGCAATGAACAAAATTCATGTCTCATAACAAACAATAATGAAAACTACGCTTACAATAATTGGCATCTCAGGATAATTCCTAATTCAATGATCCCCGGCACCTGAACAAAAAAGATGTTGAATTAAATGTAAGATCAAACTTGAAGAACACACAAACAAGATAACAAAGTTATAGTCACATCTTACTTCCTAGAACCACAGTTGCAAGGTATCTTTTTATCCTCCAGAGGAAATTTGTAATTGTAAGTAATTTCTTCACCAGCAGCTATATGGCGTTTTGCATAGATGAAAATTTTTTTCTGACCTTCAACGCTTATAACCTTGGTGTAGCAGTTGGGCTACATATGACAGTCAATTCATATCATAAGAATTGATAAATAACAACAATTTTAGTAAATGAAATCATCTGCAAAATAATTTATGTACCTACCTCGCAAGAATGGTTTATAAATCTTGCAATCCCACCACGCTTTGTGGCATCAACCTATACAATTTAGGAAGGGCATACAAAAATAACTTATTTGCCCTCATAGTTCATAACAAGCATCAAAGAAGAAAATTCAATGGTGATAACAGCAGGTCATAGTTGCCCTCCAATCCCAATATAAACTTTGTGGTTTGCATACAACAGTAGTATTCACTAGAGGGACCACATGCCAGAAATAAATTGAAGCACAGTTTTGCAACAATAAAATAACATGAAAACACGTCTTAAAAAGATCATCCATCTCCAATTAGGTTTTTAGATTTTGTAATCAACAGTTGATGCCACCCGCCAACAAACCTTAACCAGAAGCCCCATTAGGCAGTCCATTAATATGAACATTGCTGGGGAAGAAAACAAAGCTATATGAAAATCCTGGGGTTCAGTATACCAGAGATCTGGGGTACATTATAGACTTGGTCCACATGAATAGGTCATTAACTCAACATATGGTCACATAAATTGATTGGGAAAGAGGGCACCTCTTGCTAAAAAATAGCCTTAAAAATCACAAAATTGAAATTTGGTAGCAAAATCATAAACATGACATAATATTTGATCTACTTACCACATAACCATCATCAAGTCTAAAAAGATAACTGCTGCCAATTCCCATCTTCTCATAAAGACGTTCACGTATATCAGATATCTGTGGAAAGTAGAAAGACAATGAAAGGCCATCAATGAAATTGAGAGAAAATAGCAAAAGAAAATGAATAATTAAAAGCTCAAAGGAATGGGGGGAAAGTTTAGGAATTACAATTAAATTATGTTAACACACTGCAACCATTATTTAAAATAAGTCAAACTTACTTGTGGACGAATCAGTTCACCAACATATTCAATTACAAAGTCCTCAGCCTCAATTGGCTCAAGAGCAACAAGACCCCAGTCATGTATTTTGCTTCGCTGGAAACGTAAATGCTTTTTTCTTGCCTAAATGAAACATGAAATAATTATAATTTGAAAAAGCATAATATTAGCAGTTCATAGATGAGCTTCATTTTTCAATTACCTTCAACTGTGTTGCTTTCAAAAGCTCAGCACCTTCTGCAGCAGCAACAAGATTGCGAAGCTTCACCCTGTTTGTCCTTGCAGAAAGGGCCTTGCCATTTGACAACTGAGATGTGTATGCCTCGGGAAATGAATACTTGGCATGAACGTGTGGCACTCCCCTAACACGAGCTCTTTCAGCAGGACTAGCATTAATTGACCATGCATGCCATTCCCAACCATTAATTGAAGACCGAGCACAACCATCAGATATAGGGCAGGGATTTAATGTCCTGGATTTACTGGACTTTGTCTTCCGAACTGAAACCTGTCTACTTGCTGCTTGCTTGATAGCACTGTTTTCTACTTTTAGAAACTTCATAGGATGTGATACAGATCCACCATCTACTGTGCTTTTCCTTTTCAACTTTGACACCTTATTTGCTATGCACAAGATGAAACAATCAATAACAAGGAGATAAAGAAAAATGTTTTATGCACAACACAACGTAATCATAGCATTTCTTACTGTTTAGAGTCTTCTTAGAACATTCAGTAGTCTCTGCATTTTCAATTTCAACATCACAGCCATTGCAATCAAAAACTTTCCCAGCCCTCTCTCTTGAGGTTTTTATGGCTTCTTCGGCAACTTTATCATCTGAATAATAAATCATTAACGGTTTAAATTATATGACTTCATGATTTTTAAGGCTTTTCATCTACAAAGAAACAAGAAGTTTTAAGAAAGAATCATACCATTAACTGCTTGTGCAATCTTCATTACTTTCCGATGACCAGCATTTTTGGGCAATGATTGAACCCTTTTTACAGTGCTTCTAACAGTGGCTTTTGAAGACCTGGCATTAACAGGTAATTCAGCGAAAGTGGCTTTTGAAGGCCTACCATTAACAGATGATTCAGCCTGGCCCTTGATTCTTTCCTTCTTCTTAGGAGTCCCTACAGGTTGAACTACTACATTCTCAGAGACATTTCTAAGAAAGTTTTGCTTTCTTGACTTCTCCACGGGCCGTTTCTGCAACCCAGCATCTGTAGTAGTAGAATGAGAAGATGAACCCAACTTCTTTCCTGCCAACTTTTTCTTCCGGTGATATGTGTATTTACTTGAAACCAATGACAACACTGAAGAGTCTGGACTGTGAAATTTCCTTGACCCTTCTGTGAATTTGAAAACTCCTTCCTAAATTTTTTAAAACAGATATACACATCAATTCAAAGAATCTAAACACTTCAAAATTCCAAAAGGCATGCCATCAAAATACAGCAACCAACAAAAATGCAATAGATGTAAATCTGAATTATTTTCCTTATAAAAGAACTTCAGTCAAAACTAACAAATCCCTACCTCATTGCTATCAGGCTCAGTATGCTTTTCTGAAGTACAGCATAATCCAGGAAATCGATGAAGAACATCATTGACAAACAACGATTTCCAAACACTAAGTACATCATCATGCAGCTTCTGCTTGCACATTGCAATGGCAACATAGGCTCCATTCTTGGAAGTCGATTCAAGTGATTTTGAAGGTTGGAATTTACTTATAGTGGGAGGGAAAATAGCACTATCTTTGAATCCAGGAGGTGGTGGCTCATCGATGTTTTCAACATCAATTGCATTGTCAACAGAAGCATGTGTTCTTTCAAAAGCAATTGCCAGAACATTGGATATAGCATTCCCAGATTGAAATGGAAAAAATGATTTTTCTGCTTGTAGAGAACTTTGAGAATCACCAGAAAAATTTATCTTGCCCGAAATTTGGTTGGAATCAATCATCCGCTCATATTTCATTTCAATAGAACCATACTCACTTGCCTGGCTGAATGGAATAGAAAAGTTAACAGTTTCCTGCAGCAGAAGTAAAAGGCATAAACAATAGAGATAAAGCTGCAAATTGACAACCACAATCAAGTTCCCTTTATTTTCTTTAACCGCGATGGAAAAAAATTGAGAGAGAGCACAATATCCTTAATGTTACCTCATTTAATCTCTTCTCCTCTGAAAAATTAACTAATTTATTCATTTCCTCTTCCACAAGAATTTCAACATACTCAGCCAAAGACACCTTTGTGGACTTATGTAACTCATTTGCTACACTTTCTAAGAAGCATTTCAGGTCATCATCTGGACACTCTTTGAACAATAGGATATTCTGTTTGCATGGCTTTTCTTCCATACAGGCACATGAAGATCCAATAGATGATGGTGCAGTACGATCTGATTCAGTTTTGAGAAGCTCAAAACCAGGAGGGCAGTCAACACTACTAGCAGGAGATTCTTGACGAGAAAAATACTGCAAAACCATTTAAAACTGTTTCAGATTTTTTAAATACATGGAACTAGGAAAAAGAAAACCTGAATTAACTCCCAACATACTGGTTTACTGGGTAATTCTTCAATCTTCTTGCACAAATATGGATGACTGAACCAAAGTTTGCTCTTTCTCCAGTAAGTTGTATACTCTGCTATGGTATCATAAAAGACAGCATTCCACAGGACTTCCATGCAATAATCAGAAAGAAATCTACAAACAACCGCATAAGACCCCCAAAAATCATCGATGTTACCAACAGATTTTGTACGTCTCAGTAACTGCATGGACAACTCATCAACACATGCCTGATCAGGGTTATAATTGCAGACAGAGGCCTCACACTTGGCAATAGAATAATCCATCTCACTGGCAAATTGAGACTGAAAAAAATATGAAGACATTAGTGAGGTAGGGCATGGAGAGGCATGAAGAAATTCAAGAACGTATAAAATCCCTAGAATTTCTAAGCATTACCATTCTACCATTTGCAGAAAAACTTATGGCAGCCTGATTATCAAGCTTATGATATATCTCTGTTCTCTTTGTATTAGCAAACTCTGAAATAACATTGCTGATTATCTCATCTAATACAACTCTACGAGCAGCTTTCAATATTCCAGAGTGCAGTTGACAGGAAACTTCTTCAGAAATTACGGACATGAAGCTCGGAGATGAGCCAGTTTCAGTGTTTGCATCAGTCTTGGAGAAAGATTCAGGTTTATCCAATCTCCAAGCATTCATAATAGATAGCAAAGGAAGGGGTCTAAACTTATTTTGAGCATGATATATCTGCCAAATGAAATGCACAGCGATGGTTAAAATACAAGCAAAAATGTATTATATGGTGAGAAACACGGTTGAACAAGTTTGAGGCAACTGCTTACCATTAAAGAATCCTTAAGATATCCATACCAATACCAAGAATAAAGCTGCATAAGAGAATGTGGCCCATGTCTCCTCCCTTCATCATCCTTGAATAGCCAACAGGAATCCTCACCTGACTGGGAAAAAAAAAGTAGAGAAGCATTTCAGAGGTGGAAGTGAGCTGGAAGGGTCAGGGAGGGAAAGAGATAGGAAAGAGGTATGAACCCGCGACCATCCAGGAAAAAAAAATTACAGTACCACAAGTGAAACTGGTGTAGCATAGTCAGCTGCTTCAGGGTTGGGGGTTGGTTGGTTGGAGCCATAAGTATGGTGTTGAACACAAGAATCAGTTACCGATTCTGCAACAGGATAAGTAGAGACTGGAGTAGCATACTGAACGCATTGCCTATATGCCACCAAATCTGTGGAATAATTTGTTGGCATAGTTGTGCCTGAAGTACCAGAAGAAAGATATGTAAAACCAGTGGAAACATGGTCAGGAAACTGCTTAAAGTACTTGAGAGGAACCGGATTGATCAATGCTCCATTTACAATGGGATAAACAGGAAGATCCTCAGGCAGAAAACCTGTAGATAAGCCCTCGTACAGTTGTTGGTGGATATAAGGACCACACATTTGTCCATTTTCATTAAGGTACATCCATCCACTAACAAAAGCAGGTGGTAAGTAGCCAGAACAACTATTTCCCTGGTATGAAGACCTGCCCGTAATAGACAACTCAGGAATACCATCACTGTTTCCATTAGAATTGCAACTCATCTCTGGTAGGGAATTTGAACTAAATATTTCATCATAAATGAAGCAGCAGTGGCAGACACAGACAGACAGGGAGAGAATTAGATAAATAAAAATCAAGAAGTTGAAAAAAGAAAACGATTGAGAGTAACGCAATACCCATTGAATGAGCATTCTTCTGCGTTGTTCATCGGCATGAATGTGACGTCATCACAGTTGCCAATGGAGATATATGCATCTTGTTGTTCTTGGTGCTGAAAATCTGAAATCTTCAGCCTCTTTCTAGAGGAGAAAGGGAAATCGTCTTCTTGCTCGAGGAGGAGTGTTGAGGAGACCATGTTTCTCCTTAGACCTCACCTGGATTAGGACAGATCCTAATAAGCTTGGACAATAATAAATTGATAAAACAAGATGGATGATCAGAGATCCTATGTGATATTAAATTAGTTAGGGTTAAGATTACCCATAGAGAAGGAGCGAACGTGCATGAACAGTATATTATTTGTTCAGCCGATCGCAAATCTTTGATCTCAATGAAAAAAAAAATCATCTCCTAACCTAATCTAATTAGGACCGAAAGAAAAGTAGATAACTCAAGGTTAAGTCGGCACAGGTTTACCTCGTGGCGCTGCTGTTGTTCGAAGGCGATTAGGGTTGGGCTACCGGAGGACAAGAGGATCTTCTCGCTCACACGCACCAGCTAAATTAGTAAGGGTTAAGATTATCCGCGGAGAAGGAGCGAACGAGCATGAACAGTAAATTATGTGCTCAGCCGATCGTAAATCTTTGATCTCAATGAAAAACAAAATCATCTCCTAACCTAATATAAAGAGGACCGAGAGAAAAAATATATAATTCAAGGTTAAGTCGGCGGCAGGTTCACCTGGTGGCGCTGCCGTTGTTTGAAGGCGATTAGGGTTGGGCTACCGGAGGACAAGAAGATCTTCTCGCTCACACGCACCCACTATAGCAACACCCCACATTTTTCTTTAATCTTTGTTATTGCTATAATCAGAGATTTTGCTTCATTCAAGCCTCCGTATTTATATATACACAAGTAAAAGAGTGTTTTTCTTTTATTATGATATTTTTTTAGGTATCATTAAGTGTAAATAGAAACTAAGGTTTTTTTTTTCAAGCGTTTTTAAGAAAATAAAATAAAAAATTATAAATTTTTTTAATACTGATTCAAAATTTAAACTTAAAGAATTAAGGGGAAAAAACAGATTTTTTTAACAACCACACTCTTCAGGTTGTTGTGGTTGTTTTTTTTTTTTTTTTGGTTGGT
>Ga0307515_10002268_pt1 | contig 42121 bp, 51 predicted proteins | sample 17_EM_MG_FD_194513 | JGI IMG/M metagenome (GOLD analysis project Ga0307515, IMG submission 194513) | Populus trichocarpa ectomycorrhiza microbial communities from riparian zone in the Pacific Northwest, United States - 17_EM | ecosystem: Host-associated > Plants > Roots > Unclassified | place... | reverse complement strand
TACTTACTGAGCGCTGAGCCTTTGAACCGGATGATCCGGCCGGCGCGATCGGCACGGCACACATCGTCAAGCGTGAGGTCGATACGTTTCATCCCGGACAAAACCCTCCTCCTGTCGGAGTCGGGGACTATGCATCTCGTTCGCCATGATCGATGCTGTGGGCAGTGTGCGCATTTACAACACCCTAGCTCGAATTACACGCCTTGCCTCTTTGAGAGAACGCCCTGGAAAGACAACATTTCAATCCAAATGGCGGGACTGAATAACGTGGAGACTGTCAGTGAAAACGCCTCTAGCTCTCACAAGAACACATCTAAACAAACAACCTCGGATCGATTAGATGCAGGAAAATAACACACGTGGCCATATCGCACACGTTGCTTTGAACGATAATTTTTTCCCGGGTCAAAACTTCCTTTAGAGGGGTTGCTTAGAGGTTGACGAAGGGTGGGCCGTTCTTCGACGGTAGGGGTGCCAAACGGGCCCTGTTTCATCACACTCCAGACATTCAGAACGTTGAAGCTTCAAATATTACACTCAACACCTCACCCAAGGTCGCTGGTGTGTCGCGTGTGGAATGGAGCGAATATAACGCGGACACGAATCCGATCCTATGCCCGGCCGGGTGAATCCAACCCCGGCCCGGCACTTTAGTAACAGATGCGCGAATGCTGCCGACTTCGTCACTCGGTGCCACAGGTGTCGGCGTATATCGCCATCTGTGTGGACGATGGCCGACTTTGCCAGATAGGAGCACATCATCCTCCTTTCAATGGTGATGACTACAGTATCCCTTTCTTGTTGGGGGCGCCCATTACATTTGATCATCTCTGCCCTGAGATGATCTTCCAACCGAATGAGGTGGCCATTCTATTGGTGTGGTGTAGGCTAATAGCTCACTGCCCGGATTCGTCGACTTCTCTATCGCATCTACACGCCAGCCATGCCAGTTCCTACCCCACAGTTAGCAACTGCCTTTCATCCTTGCAAGGGCTCATTCTGAGCTCCCGACCATAGGCCGACCTTGACTGGGCCGACTTGATTACCATCGACCTCTCCTTCGTAGTACTCTACCTTGGAGGGCAAGAAGGAGCTCGCCCATACCCTCATCACCGCCATTCGAGAGAGGGGCTTCTTCTACGTCAAGAACTTCAACATCTCTCAGGAGCGTGTCAACCGCCAGTTTGCTATCGGTCGTGACTTTTACGATCTCCCACTCGAGGAGAAGAAAAAGTACGCCGTCGAGGGGCTTGACCAAGGAAAATATAACGGATACGTCCCTGCCGGCCGACGAATGTACGTATCCCACCTCTCTTCTTGACGGCCCCAAATCAAATCAACTGACTGCGTCCAAGTCTCGAGGAAAAGTCTGGTTTGAGGGACCAAATTGAGATATACGACATCCCCAAGTTCACCGAGCACTTTGAGCACAAGCACCCGAAGATCATCTCGCCGAGATCGAGGAGTTTGCTCAATTAAGTTGACCAATCGCGTCGGATCCGTCCCCGTCGCTTCATGTCCGCGCACCCCCGAACACAGTCACTTCATACCGAGGTCTTGGACCCCCTCCATGTTTTGCTTGCCGTTGCCCTTGAACTTCCCGAGGACTATTTCACTAGCCGCCACAAGTACGAGGTCAAGAGTGAAGATCACCTTCGCTACATGAAGTACAACAAACACCCCCGATGAGTACGCCAGACTCGGCGAACTCGTAGTTCGTGGTCACACCGACCTCGGAAGCTGGACTCTCCTCTTCCGTCAGCCCGTTGTCGGCCTCCAGATCAAGGACTACTCAAGCGATGGGTGGAAGTGGGTCAAACCCCAGGACGCGACCCTTACTGTCAACACTTGTGACGCTCTGAACCTGCTCACCGCCAACTATGTCAAGTGCACTATCCATAGGGTTGCCGTCCCTCCCAAAGACCAACAGCATGTTGACCGTCTGGGTCTCTTGTAATTTTCGCGCCCACACAACGACATAAGGCTGTCCACCATCACCGAATCCCCTGTCCTTCGACGTGAGGGATTCACACAAAACCAGTTCGAAGCGACTGGCAATCCCGTCCCAACCATGGAGGGTATGAGATCCAGCCTCTGAACATCACGTTATTTGTTAATACCTCCTCGCGTGTAGAGTGGACATTTGCCAAGCAAAAGTGGCAGCGCACGAAGGGTTATGCCCCCGCAGGACACGAAGATCCCCAGGTCCTGCCTGGGTGGAAGGAAAGGAAGTACACGTAAGGGCGAGACCGGTGTAACTATCCCGTATTATATTCACTGTGTACCTGCATGCGGTCGACCCCATCGCGCTCGTAAAACAATAAGAGTATATCTGTATCACCACGAACTCCATCTCGCCGCTTGCTGCGTCTGTTCAGAGCTGGATCAATTCGATGACGATCATACACGGTACAACTAGAGTGCCATGGGCACGGTCCCGGCTTCTCTCCCCTTCACTCATGTTGCCCGCCACCCGATGGCTCTCTTTCATCCTCAGGGCTGACCTTCGACCATCAGGTCGGCTGCTCGTGTCGCGACCCCCACTGATCCCAAAGCCACCCCTAGTTCTCAACGCGCTCCGACAATTCTCCTCCACCCGACCCCAGAACGTGAAATACGTCCCCTTTGAGGTCGATCCAGAGCAGCCCTTGAATTACAGGAGATGGAGCACAGGGACACAAGTATTTGGAGGCATTGTAGTTCTGTCAGTTGTCTACTACGTGTTGCAGTACGTTTCTACATTCACCAGACACATCTGTGCCCGGCCACTTTCTCACATGCTCGCAGTCTTGAAACTGTACCCGAAACTGGTCGGTGGAGATTCATGGACGTCAGTCCAAAATTCGAGACCAGGGTACGTTTTGATTACGAACCAACTATGAACCATGCGACTGATCCTCGTGACCCTCTCAGATGGCAAAGGTTTCTCACAACGAACTCCTCGAGGAGTTTCGAGGCAAAATACTCCCACCGAACCACCCATTGACACAAGCGGTTCGTGACGTCGTTACCAGAATACTGGAAGCCTCGGACCTCGGTTCTCTCAAAGCGGAACCGACGTTCATCCAACAAACTGAAACCTCGATCGAGGACTTGTGGCATGCCGACGTGCAGAATAGTGAGGGTCCTGTACCTGGTAGTGGGGGTAAGGAGTGGCGGTTGTTGGTGGTGGATGATCCAAGTGTGGTCAACGCGGTGGCAAGTTTCGGTCAGCGACTGACTATATGCCCTTGCTGGAGAAACCCTTTCAAATTGACTGAACGCCGACGACAGGTAATATTGTGGTTTTCACTGGTATCATTCCTGTTGCAAAAGACGAGGGTGGTCTTGCTGCTATCCTCGGACACGGTCTGTCTTATAGGTTCGGTGCAGCTCTGATCAATGCTAACTCGTGGGGCAGAGATTGCGCATACCGTAGCACGGCACCATGCGGAGAGATACTCGTCTGTGAAAGTCCTCATTGCGTTCTCCACCCTCTTGGAAGTGCTAGGTGTCGATAACGTAATCGCGAGGCTCTTGACGACGTTCCTCCTTGACCTCCCAAACTCTCGGAAGCAAGAATCAGAAGGTTTGCAGGACTCTCTGGTTTCTGCTTAGAAATGCATGACCACCTGTTTAGCCGACATCATTGGGTTGCGACTGTCAGCAAAGGCCTGTTACAATCCTGAGGCTGCTCTTGCGTAAGTGTCTCCGATGGTTAGTCACTCAATCCGCCCATTGTCTCCACAGGATGTACGCTCGACTGGGCCAACTAGGGAAAGGACAAGGAAAGCGGTTGAATATTGACTTCTTGGATACTCATCCGACATCAGGGAACAGGATCAAGGTACAGTCAGAGCTCTCTTGACCCCCGCCCTCTCGTTGACTGCTTTTGTTTCCCTGTTCGCAGACGCTACAAGCTTTAATACCCGAAGCACATTCGATTCAAGTCGGTAGTTCGATGTGCATCGGGATGCAAGAACGGGTTGGCTTATTCCAGGAAGCTGTTGGATTTGGTGTACGCCGAAGGTTTCGGGATTCATAATACGCAGACGTAGCTTTGTTATTGAAACCTCCGCTGATCATGTCCAACGGAATCCGGTCCGCCACTGCGGAGGTGTTTGACTCGATCGTGATCGGGATTGGTTCCGGAGCTCACCGCTTCCTTGCAGTCGACTTCAGACCACCACACGGCCATGAATCCACTAAAAGTTGCCATCGTTGGCGGCGGTCCCTCTTCGTTCTACGTTGCTTCCCGTCTCCTCTCCCTTGTGCCTCCCACGAGCACTCGGCAACTTCGGATACACGTTTACGACCGACTGTGGTCACCCTACGGACTCGTTCGATACGGTGTCGCTCCCGATCACCCCGAAGTCAAGGTAGCACGTAGATAGGAATCATACACCAGCCGGTACTGATTTCCTGAATAGAACTGCACTCACAAGTTCGATGACGCTGCTATGGATTCAAGGTTGAAGTTCTTTGGGAACGTGAACATAGGTGGACCAACTACGAGCTCTCCAAGCGCCATTTCCGTACCCATAGAAAGCCTCCTCGCTAAGTACACACACTTGGTGTTGGGAACTGGTTGCACTGTTCCCATACTTCACTCGGCTCTTCCGCCGTCTGAGCGGTGCATACCTGCCCTTGACGTGGTCCATTGGTACACAAACCACCCTTCCCAACCGGAAGCACCCCCGATCGATAATGTCCGACACGTTTCAATAGTCGGCCAAGGAAACGTGTCCCTGGATGTTGCCCGTATGTTACTCTCTCGTCTTGAGGACCTCAGGCAGTACGATATCCCGGAGCGGGTACTGGCACATCTCGCCAAATCAACCGTCAAGCACATTTCGATAATTGGACGAAGGGGACCGTACGAAGCCGCTTTCACGGCAAAGGAGCTTCGCGAGTTGTTAGACCTCCCCGGTGTTGTGATGGACCCACTTCCACCAGAGATTTTATGGCCGAAGGAGGGTATCAAGCCAACTAGACAGCAATCGAGGATTGTGTCTCTACTTCAGAGGGGATCAAAGGAGATACCCAAGGGGCCTAGTGAAGACTTCAAGTCCTGGTCCCTGGAATTCTTCCGGTCTCCTACTGGTGTGGTACCAACTTCGCACTCCGCGTCATCAAACCTCGAGCTTAGTCTTGCCCACACGATTCTTGACCCTAACAACGAAGCTGTGCCCACTGGTGCCACATCTATCCTCCCCACTGATCTCATCATCACTTCCCTCGGTCATCGTTCAGAACCCATCACCCACTGGTATGATCCTGGGTTGAGACACGTTCGCAACGTCTCAGGAAGGGTTGTGGACGAGAGGGGGAACGTGCTGAGGAACGTGTACACGTCCGGGTGGGCTTCAACTGGCGCCAGGGGGGTGCTTGCAACTACGATGATGAACGCGTACGATGTTGCCCAGACTCTCTTGTCGGATGCCCAGGATCCGGTCCCTGAGGCGAGGTCTGTGATGAGCGAGGACGTCAAAGAAGTAACCCTGGACGAGCTTCCTGAAGAAGTGAAACATGGACTTGGATCGTCACGGGTAATCACCCACGACGCTTGGAAGCGGATAGACGAGGAGGAGGTGAGGAGAGGTACGGCATTAGGGGGAAAGGAAAGAGAGAGAATGGACTGGAGCGAGGCTGACCGGTACCTGCAAAACACTCGGGTGACCTGATCTCACTGTTTATCTTATTATACTACGTGAAGAGACCTTGGATGATTTTCTTGGGTCTCGGCGGATTCATTCAGATGAGTTCTCATCGTGCACAGTGGCCGACTCGGCCCACCCGTGGTGGCGTGACAGACGCGTGCCGGGGTAGTCAGCATTTCACGTGACCTGTGACGTGTGGTGACAGTGCCAAAATATGTAAAAAGCCTCAAGTGTGAGCCCACGCCTTCCACATTTCTCTTCTTTCCCTCATTTTCGCCATGCCTGCCCTCGTCCAACGCCCCGCTCCCGTTTTTAAGACCACCGCCGTCGTTGGCACCGTTTTTCAAGAGATTTCCCTCACCGACCTCCTGGGCAAATGGTACGCATACGCGTCGCTGATTAGATCACCAATGGTCTGACCACGTATGCGAACAGGGTCGTTTTGTTCTTCTACCCAATGTACGTTTTGGAGTCATTTTGCTATGGAATGATCGTATTCACTTGTACTCTACAGGGACTTTACCTTCGTTTGTCCAACGGAAATCCTCGCCTTCAACGATGCCCTCGCCCAGTTCAAGGAGCTCGACACCGAGGTCCTTGCTGTATCCACCGACTCGGAGTACTCCCACTTTGCGTGGGCCAACCAGCCACGTAAGGAGGGTGGTCTCGGTCCTGATCTCCAGTTGCCTCTTCTTGCGGACCGCAACATGCAAATCTCCCGAGATTACGGTGTGCTTATCGAGGAAAAGGGTATCGCCCTCCGTGGCCTCTTCGTCATTGACCCCCAGGGTATTTTGAGGTGTGTCTTCCGACGCGCACCGAAGTATGTTTTCTCATCAGAATCGGCGCTTAGGCAAATCACCATCAACGACTTGCCGGTCGGTCGTTCCGTTGAGGAGACCGTCCGTTTGGTCAAGGCCTTCCAGTTCACCGTTAGTATCTCGCACCATTGAGTGTCTAATTTCGAGTTAATCCTTTCTGTCTAGGACAAGTACGGAGAGGTCTGCCCTGCCAACTGGACCGAGGGAAGCAAGACCATCAAGGCTGATCCCCATGGATCGTTGGAATACTTTTCTGAGGCTTCTCCCGAGACCAACAAGAAGCGCCGCATCGAGGGACAGTGATTTTGACGACCACGACCTTAGACAGATAGAGAGCATTGCATATAACCATATCACCTCTTCTCCAATAAACACATCTCCCTCCGTCCACGCGTTTTTGCTGCGCCTGTGCATCTATCACCCCCCGTGCGCGTGATGACGGATGATCGTTGGCTGAAGGCGGACGGATGTGCCTGACCTCGATCTTTTCAAGCACTGTAACCAGGACCGACGACCAATGGTCGCTCCTGCACGTCGTCGAGTCTCCTATGTGATTCCTCCGCCACAACCCGGGTCCATCCCGAGACTCCAACTCCCACCGCTTGGTGTCACCCGCCTGGGGTCGATATTCCCTTTACTCATCCCGCTCGAGCCGATCGCCATCCCTCACAACCCGAGCCCCCGTTGCTTCTCCCACCCGAGGCATAGACTCCCTGTAGCGTCTCTCGCGTTGGACTCCACCACACACCTCGCCGGCAAGCCTAGTCCGGAGGGTATCCTATATACTGGCGGACGAGATGGCACGGTTATCTCCTGGGACCTTCACCTCCCAATGAGGCGACGGCAAACAAAACCTCCAAAACTTCAGAGGGGAAGGTGGGAGATGCTGACCGGGTGGGGTGATGACTGGTATGACGACGGTGAGGAGGAAGATACTGAAATCGAGCCTTCCGTCGGTACAGATGGGGACGTTTTGGGATACGTTGCCGCGAGCGTGAAGAAACGACGCAAATCGAGTGCTACCTCGAACAGGGAGGAATGTTGGGAACTGGACCCAGGTGAATTTGCTCCGGAACAGGTTGGCACTCCTACTAGCTTCTACTGTCTTCTGAAGGTCGCTTGATGACTTTTTCTCGTAGCCTTCGGTATTCCGACAATGCGCGCAGTTACACTCAGACTGGGTAAACGACATCCTGTTGTGCAACCAGGCCCAGACGGGTCAGTAGCAACCTTCCAGTTGACAGCCCACCCCTCATCCGTTTCGTTTCAAGTTGTCTCCGCCTCCTCGGACGGAACCCTCAAAGCCTGGAACCCCCACGATACGACCTCCGATCCTACTCTGATCGGCTCTCATTCGGACTATGTCCGGTGTCTCGCACATTGGTATCCACCCCTCAATCTTCACTTGTGCTCGACTCTGCTCACCTTATTCGTTCAGTCGCGATCAAAACTGGGTGGCGTCAGGTTCTTTTGACAGGTCAATCAAGCTATGGGACTTGAATCGCGCGTCACCCACCGGCTCAGACCCTCTCATCACCCTCAAGTCACCCGACAGTACTGGATCTAAATCTTCCGTGTACGCGATAGCAGTGGATACTGCGGGAAGCGTCATTGCCTCTGGAACTCCCGAAAGGGTCATCAGAACTTGGGATCCACGATCGGGCAGGCGGACCGCCAAACTTGTGGGGCACACAGATAATATCCGCGCAATACTGATCTCCGCAGACGGAAAATACGCAAGTTGTTTGTGCTTGCATCAGGAAACACGACTGATTTTTACCATTAGCTACTGACAGGGTCTGCCGATGCTTCTGTTAAACTCTGGTCACTGTCCGCACAGAAATGCATTCACGCCTTCACGCATCATACCGAATCTGTTTGGTCATTATTCTCGTCCCATCCATCGTTAGAGGTTTTCTATTCCGGAGACAGGTCCGGCCTTGTCTGCCGTGTGGACGTGGAAGGTACTTCGGACATTTCAGAAGGAGAATGCGTCGTGCTCTCCCAGTCATCGGATGGGGTAAACAAGATCATTGCGCTGGACGATCAACTCGTTTGGACGGCGGGCGGGAGTTCCAGTGTTACCCGTTGGAAAGTCCCCCCACGCCGAAACGCCAGATTGCAGTTGTATACCAGTCCACCCCTCGACCTCTCCTTGGCTCCTTCCCTCGGTACACCTGGTTTGTCCGGGCATAGAAAGCACTCTGCTAGCATAGATACCTTCGCGACCGCCAGGACATACACCCCACCTCCCGGGCCACCTGTCTCCGCTCCATCCATACATGGCTCAGTGGTTGACGCAGACGGAGAAGATACCCTCTATGGTATCCCATACAAGAGCATGGTCAGACTGATATCAGCCAACGAAGTTTTCACACCATACGTGCCGCACGGAAGAGACCCGGAAATCGCCACATTATACTCTGCAGCGTCCGTCATGTCGGTACCTCGCCTCGATGGTCGCCCACACATGTCTTCCGTGCTACAAAAAGCCCCTTCGTTTGGAAACCCCAGTCCAATGCGAAGCGACACCCTCATCGGCAGCTCGGAAAACACTCCTGCGATCTACCCAACAAACTCTGCGCGTAACGAATATGAATACCGCGAAGTTGCTTCGGAAGCCGAACCGCTGCTGGATGCTCCCAACCACGTTATCCGGGGCGACACAGGGCTTGTCAGATCTATCATTCTCAACGACAGGATCCACGCCCTGACCGTAGACACCGCTGGGGAAGTTGCCGTCTGGGATATCATTCGGGCCATCTGCCTGGGGAGGTTTCCCAAGGATGATGTCTCCGCCGCGAGCCATAGCGATTCCGGATCGACAAGCAGTGATGACGACAAAAACCCAAGTCCTCGAGAAGCATTGGAGACCGTCAGGGAGAGGATAGAGGGGCAAGCGGTCGTAAACTCGTGGTCATCGGTGGACACCAAGATGGGATTATTAACTGTTCATCTGAGTGATCGCTGCTTTGAGGCGGAGATATACGCTGATGAGGCTGGATATGGCCTGGAAAGGAATTTCGGGGATGAACTGCGATGTACGTGTTCCCGCGTTTGTGGTCGATTTCTTGGGGATTAAGACTCGTCACAGTGAATATCGCTAAATGGCTCCTCCGAAACCTTTTCCTCGGATTTGTCCGAGAACAACAGAGAATCCTGTCCCCCCGGCGCAGTAAGGACTCTGGTGGTCCGCAAGAACACTCTCCGCCGCATCGTGGAGTGCACCGCGGGGTCGCACCAGCCCATATCGATATCGGTGGCTCTGCGAGGCGCAGGCGCTCAAGTTCAGATACTTCGAAGAAAAGCCACTCGCCTTCTGCCATAGTGGTCGCTTCGCCTTCAATGGTCCCCGCCGTTCCGCCACTTACCACGGGCACCAAGGGAACCTCGCCTTTGCTAGCGCCGATGATACCTCTCCATGGGGTATCAAAGGATTCGACACTACCAACCATTTCCCAGCATCCCGGTTCAAGCGACGTGACGCCGGTGCCTTCAAAATCGCAGCACACTCCAGCTCCTGGGACACCAAGAGAGGGATCCGATTATTTCAGCCACAGGTTGCGCTCCGGTTCCACCTCCGTCACAACACCTGGGGATGACTTGAAAACACCGCCACAGGACCCTGTCTCTGGTGGCTCTGGCAGTGGATTGATGGGACGACTGCGTAACTTTGGGAAAACTTCCTCCCGGAGGGCCCACAGCGATATTCTTGGTTCGAGCACCTCGACCACGGCGGGAAGCGAATCGACCAAGGAATCCAGTGTAGAAGTAAGTCCGCCCGATGACAATGTACACAGTTCCTTAACTCCTTCTAGGAACAGAACACCCCAGAGAACACCACCCCGACACCTCTGCAACTGTTGCAGGCAAACGCTTCAATACCCCCATCTTCCGAAATCCCTCTTCTGGTCTTACCACAGAACACGGTCATTTACATATCGGAAGAGACGTCGTTTGGGTGGACCACAGCCTACAGGGGAACAGTGGGAACTACGGGATTAGAAGTCCGGGCTCTAGAGAAGACCATGCCGATGTGGTTGTTAGAGTATTTTCTCACTAACAAGGTCCCAATAGTGCCTGTTACAAAGGTTGGATTCGTTTTACTCCCCTATCCTGCGAGAAAAGGGGAGGAGCAGCTCCCCGATCTTCTCAACACGTGAGAAATACTCCGGGGGTCATTTTATAACTGCTGACACGGTTTGCAGATCCCAATCCAAGCTAACGGCCAGCCGATTCTTGAGGGTTCGGAAGTTAACGAATCATGTGGGGTTGCCTTGTGTTTCGAGTCCCTGTACTAGCTGACGCTCAACAATCAGGTGCAAGATAAGCTGGCACGAATGGCAACAGGTGTCGGAAGCAGTGTGACAACACCTCGTTCTTCAGTGGATGCATTTGGACGATCGCCACCCACTACCCCACTGAAACCTCGTAGCCCGAGGGCAGAAGATATTTACGAGATATTGTGCAACGATATGGTCCTGCCTCTCGACATGACGTTGGCCGCGGTCAAGCAGTATATATGGAGGCAAGCTGCTGAATTAACTATGTACTATCGTCGGAAAGTAGCTGTTGTTGTGTAAAACACCGTTGAATACTATGCCAGCGTTTGTGTCGTGGTCTTTTTCAAGGGTGAATCCGGGTTGCAGAGTTATGAAAATTCCTAGTTCGATACGGTGTAACGGCCAACACTCTCGGGTCTGCGGCTTGTCGTAGAAATATACATTTTGCAAACGCGCAAATCCGTAGCCTACACTTACGTTTTCCAGAACTCGCGAACAACCCAAGGCCCAACCGTCGAGCCCTCCTTCACGTCCTCGCTGAGGTCAATGTGCATGCCCTCTCCCCACCCTGTCTCGTAGATGACTTTCCCGCCTTCTGCCCTCCATGCATATAGCCTCCCCACACCCAATCGCAACTCTCCGATTATCGCAATGAAACTCGATCCATCCTCTCTCTCCAAGAATGCGATTTGCGTCCCCGGGGGAGGAACTGTGTCCGACCAGATCTCCTCGTATGGGTCGACACGATTTGTGACGGGGTTGTACATACTACCCCTCTCCATTGTTTTTGTGGGATCCGACGGATGAGGGAACACGATGCCTTCGTCTGTACCGCCATCCGAGGTTCTAGAATCCACCAGGTGGCGCCATTTGCAGAGGAACTCCCCTGTGATGGATCAGGAGGTGATGTCTCGAATACTTCGCTCAACCTACCTGGTTTCGTTCCTGGCGTACTGGTTCTCGTCCCTGAAAACGCCCAGTCGAGGGCGGGGGGGTTGCTTCCTTTCTTGACACGGACGTCGACAAAGTAAGTGCGCCCGGTAAGAACCAAAGTGTCTGTGTCTTCGTACGGAGCAGAACCACCCCACGCAACGCTCAGCCGTTTTGAGATCGACATGGAGGGAGCAAGAATCTGATTTTCACCTCGCCGATGGATAGGATACTATTATAATTTTGGGCCCAAATTTCCTCCGTCTCCCACCGTGTGCTAATTATTGGGGAACTATTTTGAACCTTTTGTAGTATAAATAATCTAGGGTTGTTCGTGGACATGCTAAGTCTCCACAGCCGCTTGCATTTCTGGCTACATTATCCCTGGACCAGAGCCGGTTTTGCAGTTTGAGAGCAGCAGGAAGTCAGATGTGTGGAGTGAGACAAGTCCAGCAATCACGCTCAAGGGCCAGACGTCAGAATGTGAAGTCGGTAGCTCAAGAGCAGTCTGCACCACGTCAACAGAGATCGGCAGATTCTGACCGCAACATTCATGTACCCGGGCAGAGCGCGATGAACGCTCATACTCTTTCCCACAGGCGAGGTAAGAATTTCAGCTGCAGGTACTAGTGAGGGCTACAAGGATCCCGAACCATCGGCATTGTGGGTCTTCGGAACAGCGTAATTCGTGTTCGGGGATAGCGATCCAAATAGTCCACGACCGGAAAGTGTGATGGAATATCCAGAAACTGCTCGTTTGGGAGCTTGAAAACTGCACCAGGGTCAGTATCGATTGTACGGAACGTCTACTTGGATCCGTTGCGTCGCCCTAGGTCTCGCAACGTCGGGCGGAAACGGTCCGACGGGGAGGTAGGATACTTCAAAGTCTCCTCGCTGGCCAGCTCTCGATCAGGCACTCGGACTTCGTGGGAACAGAGGCTGAAAAAGATGGCACAGATCACGATTGAATCGGATCCGCTGGTCATTATGTGCCCTGGTGTTTAAGAGGCTCCGATTTGAAGCTCAAGTCCGACCAAGGTATTATTTAAATATCATCGGGTATCTGGTATATCCAAAAGAAAGGAAAGTGTAAAAGCGGAAGACCCCAGGGAAAAGGTTCGGGTCTGGAAAACCGCGGCTGAAGCCAATATTGGCGGAAAGTTTCGCGGTCCTGAACTGGATTTGGCACTCATCCGTCAAACCAACCCGCTCTAGACATCTCTTTAGCGAGTCCGTCCCATCCCCGTCGCGTCGCTTTCCTCCCAGCAAATTCCGTCGCGAACCTGAGGTGCGCAAGGGATGTCATTAAGTTGCGTCCGCCAAAAAAGAGATATACCCACTTGAGACACTCCTCTAGCCGCCATTTTCCTTTATCATCATTCGTAGATTGTCCTGGCGCTGACTGGCGTGGGGTATACGGTTCTCCGGGAAGAATTTTACGAGTCAACGCGAAAATCATTCCTGCAATGAAAGCTTCCTGGGCACCAATTTCGTCGATCACGTCTTCATCTTCTTGGTTGACGTTGTCACCTGTTTCCGTCCCTTCAGAGTCGTTGTCTTCCTCGTGATCGTGGTCATATGACGACGAGACAGGATTCGTGCCCGAGTCTCGGTTATTGCCAGTAAGGCTAAAATTCGAGGAAGAGGAGGAATGGTCTACCCCTCCATCGGCCCAAAAGACACTATCACTCGCCACACTCCTTGCACGGATGTCTGGGTTTTTAGATGTAGCCCGATGTGTAGGGGGGCGGACCCAACCAGAACTCTGGAAGTACTCCTTCGTTGGGAGGGAGAGGACAGCAGCGCCTTGTTTATTCCCCCAATAAGCGATGAGAAGGGCGTGAGGCGCCACAGAAGAGGAGGCTGCGAGCGATAGGAGATATGACCTCGGGGTTGCAGCGTGAGCGGGTGAATGCGCCTTAGCATAGTGAACATTTACAAAGACCACGTCTGCATGGGGCATCAACTGGGGGAGGGATGCATATTAGCGTGGCGCACTTCTAGACCAAAGAATCTGCTCACGGCTTGAACTCCCTGTCTGGCCTTCCTACCAACATCAAGGGAAAATACGCAACGGTTGCGCCATTTGCGTTCCCGGGCGAGACCATCTATGCCCACCATGTTGCTTAACGTGGTTTTTACACTCCGGCCCTCGAAATGTAACCATTCGAAGGGGGCGTTTGTATTGTTCGGCGGGAAAGAAGGATTTACAGCGGGAGGACTGCTCGGTGAGGGGGCTAAGTGGGCGTAGTTCTCTGGAATGAGGAGGGGCCCTAGCATAGTAACGAATTCTTCATGGGTAATATCGGGCAGGGGGTTGTGGTTGATGATAGTCTGCTGGTCAGTGTCAACTGTAGTCACCGTTAGATGTTAATCAGCCTCCTGCATGAACCTGGGCCCACACCTGCATGCAGAACCCATGCACTGGGGACAGACGCCCCCTCCCAAATCTTGCAGTACCGCGTGCTAACCCCTTCCTGCTCGAGCTGGTTGATGATCATCTTCCCCTCGTCATTGTTGCTCAAAGACGCGACCAATTTGGCGTCTACGCCGGGAAACTGAGCGAGGATAGACAGACAGGCGGACGCCGCGCCTCCTCTCGACTTTGCCACGGATTTGGCACGGTGAACGGTCGAGGGAGCGGGATGGGTTGGAAGCTCGAGAGTATGGGTGAGAAATAAGGTGCCGGATGCCACTATCCTGAGCGTGGGGTGCGTGGTTAGCGAGGGTGGATGCTGGGCCGCTGCCGAATCTTGTGTGTCGCGGCGGAGGCGGGCCATAATGCGAAGAAGGGGTCGATCGATTTTGAAGTCGGGGAGAGGGCGTGTTCTCGTTAACCTTTTACACATTGGTCGTCGTCGTCGTCGCCGCCGCTGTCGCCATCACGTCCGACATTGGGCGGTCGCTGTCCCAGAGATGACCCTACGACTGCCGGTCGTCATCGGGGCCAACACGATTGAATGTACAAGTCACTTGATCTGACGTGATCTTATCCTCCTTCCAGTGTCTCACTCCACACCCATGGCGAACAAGAACGTCCCGGACAGGTCGATAAGGATATGCGCAGACAGAGGAGGGACGTTCTGCGACGTTCATGCGTGAGTGATTTTCACCTGCAACTTGATTTTGCTGATTGTCGTCTATTCCTCGACAGGTCTTATCCAGATCCAGAGGATCCGGGGAAAAGGAAAGAGCTCGTGGTCAAACTTCGTGAGCTTGGACGCACCGCTTCACGACACACTCGTTGTTTATTGTTGTTGCAGTCTCTCAGGATCCAGCCAATTATCAGGATGCTCCAACTGAAGGCATCCGACGCGTGCTCGAAATAGTCACCGGGGAGAAAATCCCCAGGGGTGTAATCCTAAACACCGATAAAATAGGCATGCCATGTTTCGGACATGAGTCCTGGATTCTCAACCCTTGCATGATATCAGATTACATTCGCTTATCTACCACCGTGGCCACAAATGCGCTTCTTGAGCGCAAGGGTCATAAACACGCACTTCTCATCACCAAGGGTTTTAAAGACCTTCTGTTGATTGGGAACCAGTCGCGCCCCAAGATCTTCGATCTCAACATCCGCAGACCGCCCCCACTGTATTCCACCGTGCTGGAAGTTGATGAGAGGGTCACCCTCGTCGGCTACACCTCCGATCCAGAGGCCGAGAAGAATGCAGCCCAGTTCGACGAACATGGCAATCTCATCAGGGGCTACCGTGGTGGGGGCTGGGATGGCAAAGGAGATGCTGAAGGTCCTGGAAAGATTGTTCAAGGCATCTCTGGCGAGGCGGTCAGAATCATGAGGACGCCTGGCGAGTGGCTTTCTTCCAATAACTATGGCGATATATTGATGGACAACAATTCGAAGATCTGGACCAAGTGAGGCAAGACCTGCAAATTATCCATCAAGAAGGCTACCGTTCGCTTGCGGTCGTCTTTGTCCATTCGTATACCTTCCCTGAGCACGAACTTCTTGTTGGAAAGATTGCACGTGAAATTGGGTTCACGCATGTCTCTGAATCTTCTCAACTATTACCCATGATTAAAATGGTCCCACGAGGGGTGTCATCGACGGCGGACGCATACCTTACACCCATCCTCCGCGAGTATCTCGATGGCTTCTTCAACGGTTTCGACGAAAAACTGAGGGATGGCCGCCTCCTGAGCCCCCGAGTAGAGTTCATGGGCAGCGATGGCGGTTTATTGGACACGAAAAATTTCTCTGGGTTGAAGAGCATCTTGAGCGGCCCAGCAGGAGGTGTTGTTGGTTATGCCCTCACCAGTTGGGATGAGAAACGAAGGCAACCTGTCATTGGGTACGCTCCAAGCACTCTTTTTGCCTTTCGTGATTCTGATTCAATCCAAGGCTTGACGTTGGTGGAACCTCCACAGACGTCTCTAGGTTTGAAGGGAGATACGAAGTGGTTTACGAGACAACGACAGCCGGGGTCACCATACAATCCCCTCAGTTGGACATCAACACCGTTGCAGCCGGAGGAGGTTCCTGTCTTGTCTTCAGAAACGGGTTGTTTAATACCGGGCCAGAGAGCGCAGGGGCAGAGCCTGGTCCGACGTGTTACAGGTTCTTTTATTTCGGGCGTGGTCGGAAAAATACTTATAGTACTCTAGGAAGGGTGGCCCGCTGGCCGTTACAGATGCAAATCTTCTCCTCGGTCGGTTGATCACGGATTATTTTCCAAAGATTTTTGGAAAATCGGAGAAGGAGCCGCTGGATCTAACAGCAACTACGGCGGCCTTCGAGAAACTATCAAAAGAGGTCAATCGTGGCCACGATGGGGAAGATTTCGCCCTAGATGAAGTAGCATATGGGTGAGCACGTTGCCCAGACACCGTTTGTTGCGACTCGTTGACTTGATGGCAGGTTCATCAAGGTCGCAAACGAGACCATGTGTAGACCCATCCGCGCCCTGACCGAGGCGAGAGGACACGCGACTGGAAAACATGTGTAGGTACAGTGGATGACCTTTGGCGGTCGATGAAACTTAGATCCTCCGGACAGGCTTGCAAGTTTTGGCGGTGCGGGAGGACAACACGCCTGCGAGATCGCAAAACTGCTCGGGATCAAGACGATCCTCATCCATCGCTACAGCTCAATCTTGTCGGCGTATGGACTGGCACTCGCTGACAGGTAAGTGTTTCGGGATCGACTCTGGGCAACCACTCAAGGGGCATAGGGTGTATGAACGACAAGAGCCTTCATCCACGTTTTACACGGAGCAGAACAAACCATCGCTAGTATCACGATTAGGTAAACTCGAGGAAGACGTCCGGGGAGAACTCAGGAGCCAAGGTTTTGAGGAACGCAGGATCCATGTCGAACGGGCTTTGAACATGCGCTTCGAGGGAACCGATACCGCGCTGATGGTCCGGCCTGAGGCGACGGATGGGGATGGGAAGGAAGACTTTGAAGCCGCTTTCAAACGAGAATACAAAGCTGAGTTTGGTTTTTTGTTGGAAACCAAGACCGTAATTGTGGATGACATCAAGGTGGGTTGTTTATCTGTACATCCCCCTTCGATAGATTTGAACGCGAAAAAGGTCCGCGGAATCGGAAAGACATTCGATTCTATGGGGGACTCCGTCTACTCAGAATTGGAAACCCTGAAGCAACATCCGGTCTCAAAGGAGAAGATTGACTCAAGGCACAGCGTGTACTTTGACGAACTTGGACGGGTCAACGACACGCCGGTGTACCTTCTGGACAATCTCGAAGTTGGGGAGACCATAGATGGACCTGGGGTTGTGATTGATGCGACGCAGACGATTCTCCTCATACCTAACTCCAAAGCCGTCCTGACCAGTAACATCTTGTACATTACGCTCGTGTGAATATCACGTGACACTTTCTTCTTGTCCGACTCTGATCCGAATTCGATCAACTCTTATGACGGTCGGAGCTCGGGGTTGACTCCAAACAACCTAGCGCCTCCTTCCACCATGCTCAGAAGACGAACACAGCAGTTCGTGGCGGGGAGGTTCGCCCTTCGCAGGCAGTTTCACTCTGCACCTCTCCGACGACGAGAACTTTTTGATCCGGCCAACGTGGAGAGAGCGGAGGACGAGGTTGACGTATGCATCGTTGGAGCTGGCCCTGCAGGTCTCAGCGCTGCGATCAGGTTAAAACAGCTCGAACAAGAAAAGGGTAAGGAAATCAGAGTTGTCGTGTTGGAGAAGGGATCTGAAGTCGGTGAGTTGCGTCCATCCCTTACCCCGTACGAAGAGTAACGCCTGGGGTGAACCTCGATAATTCAGGATCACATATCCTCTCTGGTGCTGTTATCGAACCTATTGCTCTCAACGAGCTTTTGCCCAAATGGAAGGACCGTTCAGGTCACCCCTTGACTCAACCTACTACTTCGTCCTCGATGCGATTCTTCACACAATCCTCCTCTTTTCCAATCCCCCACCCGCCGCAGATGAGTAATAAGGGGAACTACATCGTCTCTCTCTCCCGATTTACCGCCTGGTTGGGGGAAATTGCAGAGGAGATGGGGGTGGAAGTCTACCCTGGGTTTGCTGGTGCCTCTCTCATCTATGGTGAAGGCGGTAAATCTGTTCTTGGCGTCCGGACAAATGAAGTGGGCCTTGACCGCCAACGGAGGATGAAAGACAACTTCGAGCCCGGGATGGAGTTCCGAGCCAAGGTCACATTGTTGGCCGAAGGCGCTCATGGGTCTTTGACCAAGGACGTTGTGCGGAGACTTAACCTAAGAGAGGGGAAGGACCTTCAGACATACGGCATTGGGGTAAAAGAGGTCTGGAGGGTGGACCCGGAGAAGTACGATGCCGGAAAGGTCGTTCACACCATGGGCTGGCCCCTGACCTCGGATGTGTATGGTGGGGGTTGGGTCTATCACATGGCCGACGGTGTGGTCAGTCTTGGGTTGGTTATTGGACTGGACTATCAAAACCCCTACCTGAGTCCATATCGGGAGTTGCAGGTGAATGCTTTTTTTATTTATTTTCGGACTTGCGTACAGGACTTTGACCCCCCGGTTAGCGGATGAAACACCATCCTTGGTTCAGGGACCTCCTTTCTGGAGATTCTACCCGCCTAGCTTACGGTGGCCGGACATTGAACGAGGGCGGATACCAGTCGATCCCCAAGCTATTCTTTCCAGGAGGAGCTCTCATCGGGTGTTCAGCAGGTCTCGTCAACGTTCCCAAGATCAAAGGAACCCACAACGCGATGAAATCGGGTATGCTCGCCGCAGAGACCGCATTTGAGTCGGTCACCGAGGATAAAGTGACAGAGGAAGGAGCGACAGACATGTCCAGGTACGAGGAGGCATTCAAGTCGAGTTGGGTACACAAAGAGCTCTGGGAAGTTCGAAATATTCGACCTTCATTCAACACTAAGCTCGGGATCTGGGGCGGTATCATGTACTCTGGAGTGGACACTCTGTTGGTGAAGGGCCGTGTGCCATGGACGTTCAAACATCATGGCTCCGACGCAGCCCACACAGGAAAAGCGGAGAACTTCAAGCCGATTGACTACCCTCCATTTGAGGCACCTCTTTCTACGGACCTGATGACGAGCGTTTCGTTGACGGGGACAAATCATGCCGAAGACCAACCTGTGCACCTCTTGGTTCATAAACCAGAAGAGGTGACTGAGGGGACTGCGAGGAGGACAGAGCACGTGAAAAGGAACGTAGAGGAGTTTGCAGGACTTTTGGGGCGGGCCTGTCCCGCAGGAGTCTACGAGTACGTTGACGTAGAGGGTGTAGAGGATGGCCCATGGGATGGAAAGAAGCTGGTCATCAATTCTCAGGTGAGGGAGTGTCAGGGTTGGAGTTTACCATAATATTGACATCGAGACCTGTTAGAATTGCATCCACTGCAAATTGTGCGATATAAAAGTTCCAACTCAAGACATCCAGTGGAGTGTACCTGAAGGTGGAGGAGGACCAAAGTACAGTGAGTAACTACCGTCACCTTCATCACTGCAGCTTCTGACCCAGCTCGCTCAAAGACCTCACCTGATCAACGAGATCTACAGAAGTTGAGATTGTTCGACTCCTGACACCGTGTATATACGTCGCAGATCTAGAAGAAAGATGACTTTCGCTACGCGATCTCATGTTCCGCAAGGAGCTGAGGGACACTGTTAGAGAGAGTGACTCGTCACGGGTGGGCTGTGAGAAGCAAACCATGTTTGGGATACCGTTAGATATCGGGTATACGTGGTTGCAGTTGGGACAGGTCATCTGGCCTTCCTCTATGTGAATCTGGTAGGCACAGTGAGTGAAGGGAGGGAACGCATGGTGGATTAGATTTCCTCACCTCGAGTAACACATGGTGGAGAGCCTTGAGTAAATCGTCGTCTGCCATCTCTGGCTGCTCAGCGGGCAGTGAAGTATCTCCCAGCTGTAGAGCGGTAAGAGCTGCTGGTCGACTCGAAATAAGGAACAGTAAAAAACCTGGCGGGCTGCATTGACCAGAGCATTCCACTCGATCTTTGGGATGAAACCCCTAATAAAGTCGGCGTTAAAGTCGGCCTCCCTGAGGGCTATCTGGGCGTCCTTGAGCTGGAGAGGGAAGTTGTTTGAGGTGCAGCCTTTTGCATGGCAAGCGAGGAGATTGTGAGTGATCAAGCGAACCATTTTTGAATCGTCGATCATCATCCACCATCTGAAATGAGACCTCCCTCTCCGTCGATCCCAGAAAAAGAATTCGTGGTCGAGGCTCTCAAAGAAGGACTGAGATTGGATGGGAGGGCAGCGTTGGAGATGAGACAGCCCACGCTGACTTTTGGACCGGACTTGGGCTGGGTCGATTGTTCGTTGGGAAAGACGAGGCATGGGTTTATTCATATTCTGTCGTTGCCGAGGGACGTCTGACTCTCCATATTGAAGGGTGCTTGCCCAGGTTGAGGCGAAGATGGTCAAACCACCGCCCGAACGACCGTTCGAAGGACAGATAACGATTCACTCCGAGATATCACCCATGGCCTCGAGCGAATACGAGCAAGGTCGGTAGGTATCTTTCGCATCCAACGGGTCAATCCAATCTGAGGTTCTGCGACCACTACAGTCCCTCGGAGGAAGAAGTGACGATCACTCGCATGCTGGACAAGATAATACGACGGAGCGACGTCGTCGACAAGGAGTCGTTGTGCATACAATCCGGACAACGGGTACGACAACTGCCCGTCCACACCTGTTTCTCACAAGACTGAAATGCGTAGGTGTGGAATTTGCGGCTCACGCTTCATTTCCTGGCGGATTCTGGGAATATGCTGGATTGCGCGTGCTTAGCGGCGATCGTTGCATTGAAACACTTTCGACGACCAGAGGTGGAGGTCGTTGGGGACGAAGTCATTGTGGTCGGTATCCTCTCCCAACCGCATCCACCGATTCTCTCTTCTAACCTATCTGCAGCATCCACCGACGGAAAGGGCACCGATGCCCCTCTCGATGCACCATACGCCGTTCTGCCTCACATTCGCTTACTTCCAAGATACATCGATCCCCGCGATTCTGGATCCCAGTCGCCTTGAACAGCGACTGAGTGCCGGAGTGATGTCGATTGCGCTCAACGCTCAGCGGGAACTGTGTGTGGTGCAAAAGGCCGGAGGAGTTCCACTGTCTCCGACCGAGATACTGAGGATTGTAGCGGTGTCTACGGACAAGTCGAAGGAACTGGACAAGTTCGTGAGGAAGAGGTTGGAAGAGGACTGGAAGACGAGGACTGTTGAGGTCGTTTAGGGCAGGTTCCTCCTTCCCGATATGGCAATAGGAATTTTCACTTGTGAGGACGGACAGAGGGACGATCAACAGAACAGACAATCACCTCTCTCCCTCTCTCTCGCCTTGGACGTACAGCGGACAAGCAAGCCTCGTCTGGCCCATCGCTCTCCACCCGTTCCATCTCTCAAAAATGCCCCCTTATTCAAAGCCAGAAACAGTCCTCAAACAGGCGGAGGGTCTCGTCTCCGTCGGTCAAACCCATGCTGCCCTCCAATCCTTGACGGAAATGTTTCTGTCCAAGAGATTCAAATCCACCCCCCTCGCTTCCCTCGAACCTATTATGCTCCGTTTTGTCGAGCTTTGTGTGGAGATGAGGAAGGGCAGGGTCGCCAAGGAAGGCTTGATGCAATACAAGAACATCGCTCAAAATTCAAGCGTTGCTTCTATCGAGGTCGTCGTCAACCGCTTCATCCACCTTTCCGACGCCAAAGTCCAGGAGGCTCAGGAGAAAGCCGACAAGGCCGTCGCCTTGACCGATGTCGATGATCTCGAAGCAATGGAGACCCCAGAAAGTATCCTATTGGGAGCTGTCAGCGGCGATCAGAATAAGGACAGAACGGATCGTGCTCTCGTGACTCCCTGGCTCAAGTTTCTGTGGGAGAGCTACAGGACCGCTCTCGAGACACTCAAGAATAATGCTCGGTTAGAAGTCATCTACCAGGCACGTCGCCCCTCCATTACCCTTCCGCCTTTCGTCTCATCTTTGTTTCCTTCAGCAAATCGCCCAACAGGCCTTCAAATTCTGTTTGAAGCATCAACGAAAAGTCGAGTTCCGCCGTCTATGCGAGACTCTTCGTCTCCACCTCGCCAACGTAGCAAAATACGCCTCCCAACCCCACTCAATCAACCTTTCCGATGCCGATACCCTCCAACACCACCTTGATACCCGCTTTGCCCAGCTCAATGCTTCGGTCGAGCTGGAATTGTGGCAGGAAGCGTTTCGTTCCGTCGAGGATGTCCATAACCTCTTGACCATGTCCAAGAAAACTCCCAAGCCCTCCATGATGGCCAACTACTACGAAAAACTCACAAAGATCTTCTTGATGAGTGGCAATGCACTCTACCATGCCGCCGCCTGGAGCAGATACTATGCTGTCGTCACCTCCATGGGTACAAAGTCCGAGGCAGAGATCGCCAGGTTGGCTGGACAGGTTCTAGTCAGCGCCCTCGCCGTCCCTGTTGGCGTCCGGGCCGATGAAAGTGCCGTCGTCGAGGATGGCAAAGGCAAGAACAACCGCCTCAGCTCCCTCCTTCGGTTGACTCGCGTTCCCACACGGGCTGGACTCCTTCGAGACGCCCTCCTTCGTAACGTTCACAAGATCTCCCCAGAGACCGTAAAAATCCTATACGAAGTTCTCGAGGTCACCTTTGATCCTCTAACTTTCTGCGCTTCCGTTTCGCCCCTCCTACGCGCTCTATCGGACGATGCCGCCTACTCTCAGTACCTCCCTCTCCTCCAACGCGCTTTACTCTCTCGTTTGCTATCCCAATTATCTCAGGTTTATTCCACCATCGAGGTTGCCAACCTCATGGAGCTCCTTCAACCCCTCAAAGAATCAGGTATCCCTGACGTCTGTACCTACGATGCCGAGAACGTCGAAGCCTATGTCATGAGTTGCGCTCGCCGCGGCGAACTGAACGTGCATGTTGACCACAGTACCGGCACCATCACCTTTACCGACGATCCCTTCATCTCCACAGACGATCCTTCATCTTCCACCTCTCGAATGCACGAGACCCCCATCCAACCCTCCACTGCCGATCTAGTCAGGACCAGACTGAGCTCACTCGCCCTGTGTTTACACAACTCCCTGTCCGCCATACGCCCAGAACACGAGAAGCTCTCCGAGGAGGAACAGCGGACCAAGTTTTCTCAACTCGCAGCCGCCGCAAACGCCGAGAGAGAAGAACTCCGAAACAGACGCGCTCTCGTTACTCGCCGTCGGGAGCTCCTTACCGAGCTGTCTCAGAAGAAAGAAAAGGAGGAAATATCACGTCGCGCCGAGATGGCCAGGAGACATAAGGAAGAGGAGGAGAGAAGATTGATCGAGGAACGTCGCAGGCGGGAGGTCGAGAACGCCAAGAAGGAGATCGAGAATATCAGGACTGAGGAGGCAAAGAAATTCGCTCAGAGTCTCAAGGAGAAGGGAAACATCAAAGTGGACATCAATGTATGCCTTGACTCTCTAGCGTATCACTTCCTTCTTGGCTCACATTTGCGGAATCCCCCTTTAGGCTCTCGGAGATGTTAGCACCGACACCCTTATGCGAATGCACGTCGAACAACTCGAGAAGGATAAGCGAGAATTGGCTGAACGCATGCGCGTCATCGGCAAGTGGTTGGACCACGTCGAGCGAGCGTACAGAAAGGAAGAGCGGCCGCTCCTTGCCAAAGATTACGAAGCGCAACAGGAGAACGATCGTTTCACCTTCGAGACCCTTCAAAAGTCTCGCATCGAGAGCTCTAAACAACAACACCAACTTAACCTCGAGACCAAGGCCCGCCTTTCTCGCATGTTAGGTGACTCCGAGAAGACCAAGAATGAGATACTGGAGAGGAGAGGTCAAGAATATACAGAGAACCAGAGGGAGGCTTCCGACAAGCTTCGTGAAGCTAAGGCTAAGAGGACTGCCGCCGTCCGAAAGGCTCGCGAAGAGGAGCGTCTCCGTAAAGAAGCCGAAGAACAGGAACGTCGCGAGCAAGAGGAGGAAGAAGCGAGGCGTGAAGCAGGTGCGTTTTCGCATCCCCCGTGTTATTCGACTCGAACAATGAACTTGCATTTACAGACATCCTTGCGGAGGAGGAACGGTTGCGCCTGGAGAAAGAAGCAGAGGAAGCCGCAGTAGAGGCCAAGAGAAAGGAAGAGGAAGAGAAACGTGCAGCTCTCATCGAACAACGACGCAAGGAACGTGAAGAGTTGGACAATAAAGCTGCTTTACGGCGACAGCGCGAAGAAGAGGCGGAGAGACGAAGGGCGGAACGTAACACCGCCAAGAGTCAGCCACAGTCGAGTACCCCCACGCCCTGGCGAAGGTCAACACCACAAGGTACAACTCCTTCGACGCCACCGCGCTCCGAAAGTCCTGCTCCTTCAACGGCCAGGTACAGACCTGGTGCGTACGCTGTATCACGGACTCAACAGCAACAGGCACAGCCCCCCGAAAGGACCTCTTCTCCTGCCCCTACCAGGACCGAAGATACGTGGCAAAGGAGGGGACCATTAAAGTCGGAGGACCCCGCACCCAAACAGCCATGGAGATCCAGGGCTATCGAAGAACACAAGACCGGCGAAGAGCCTTCCAATCCCCCTACTCAGACGGAAGGGGAAAGCTTCCAAACTGTTGAAAAGAAAGGCGTTTGGCGACCATCGAGGGGGCGTGGAGGACCTCGGTCGTGATTTCATAATACTCGCAAACCTCTGTATGCCATGCTATTATGCGACTACACACGTCATTTACACTCTACCGCTAAAGGGTCCCTTGGCGATAAGTTACAGCGATGGGTGCAACAAGGAGAGAACACGAAAGCGAATCTGGACAGCAACATAGATAGATAAAATGAAGGACGCTCGGAGCTGCTTTACAGCTTCTCGTCTTCCTCGGCGGCTTCAACGAGCATATCTGGCGAAACGATTAGGAGGAGATCCAAGGCCCTCATGAATGATGAGACTCACCACCCCACACAGAATTCTGCATCGAGAACAGGATATCGTCCGCATCTGTACTTGTAGATACATCACCCATCGATAATGTATCCCGGTGACTGGGGCTGAACTCGGTATAAGAAGCCTCTGCCCTGCTACGTCGTTGGAGACCACTAGAACGCTGTCGAATATTTGCCAAGTCGGACGCCCTGGAATCTCTGTTCGATGGCGATGGGGTTTCCGGTTCGCCATAAATAGACAAGGGGCTTCCGGCAATATCTCGCATCGCATTGGGAGGTGTCGTTGGCGTGTTCTCGACGATGATGGAGGGTATATCTGCAGCCACGAAAGAGTTCAGTTCCATTTCCCCGGAGGGGCAAAAAGGCGAACCTTGTTCATGGAGGCGGCGGATGTGATCCTTGAACCTCCGTCGATAGATGATCATCTTGAGGAGGGACCTGACTCGATCCAAGTTGACCAGATCTGTGACGAGCTTGTTGGTCTCCGTTCGAACTACGAGGTCTTTGAGCCTAGAGGGGTATAAACGGCTCAGTCGCCTGGTGACGACACGGTAGCAAACGTACACGAGGGCATCTCGATCCACAATGAGCTTGTAGTGGGCCAGAAGCAGGAGCATCTCTGTAAACGAAATCCCCTTTCCGGAATGATGCGTCACGTTAGCCTCGTGATACAAACGACTGTACAGAGCCTTCTGTTTCTTGACAGCAGTGTAGTTGATCCCGTCGAGGGTGTGCTTCAGTTCGGTGAGGTCAATACCCTGAACGACATGCGAAGGGCTCCAATCCATGTCGCTCGATGTCACAGCCACCTTCAGGTTGTGTAGGTTGTACCGGAGAGGGTAGATCCGAAGTTCGAATACCCCACCTAGTTCCTGATTCCGGAGAGGTCAGATAGGAGGAGAGGGAGCGTGGAAAACTTACCGCAAAGAACGGTACGAAACGGTTCCTCTCGAGGTGTTGGGTCTTGGGGTTTGCGAACTTGGCCCATGCTTTCTTGAACGCCCGCATTTCATCTCGAGTAATCGATTTCGCCCCCCCAGTTAACTGGAACACGTAAGAGAAGTTTTCCACAACCACACCTGGGTTCCGAGCGTCAGTGTCATAGACACCCATAGGAGGTTAAGGGACTACCAGTAAACATGTTCATGAATATGTACTGTAGGATGGACCACATCAGCACAGAAAAAATTAGTGGTCGGGTGGTTTACTCACCATGCTGACAACATTCCAAGCAATGAATAAACAGAATGCCCAGCCAGGACTACCACAATCCGTCTCCCGATCCGAACTCGGACTCGTGCACCGCGGATAAGTGAGAGTGCTACGACGAGAAACTCAGCCATCGGATTCCTGTGAATAAACAGGTACCCACTAGTCATGCATATACTGGTTCCAGCCCTCACCGCAGCTCATAAAAGCAAGCATGACCAATGCATTTGCGATGCTAGCATAATTCTGGTCGTGGTTCTCTCCGGAGCCCCACTTCGTTAGGCTGAAAACTTCAACGAACATGATGGCAAAGAACATGAACAGGATCAACCAAAGCGCCATCAAACTGAGGATAACGGGAAGGCTCGAACTAAAACCGACATCAGTCAAGAGTCACGCAAACCAGGAATTATGCGCACATCGCCGTCTTGAACAACTTGTTTAGACTGTCCGCTCGTTGGACAAGCTTGAAAGCGATCGCCACGATGAACAACTTTTGCAACGTGGTGAAGATGCCCTCCTTCGACCAGAATCGGACCACGAGTGTCGTGACCAAGCTACCCAAACCCACGGTGGCGTCGAATATATTCCAACCATTCGCGCGGAAACTGTGCCACCCCAATCCGTAACCACGAACAGCGGCGTCCAGAATGACCACACCAGAGATTATCAGGAAAAACTCGTCTGCACCTCGTCAGGCGGGAGGTCCCAAACACAGAACAAAAAATAAAGGACGTACTTCGAATGTCATCGGCAACGATACTGGCGGAGTAGGACTGTGTCATGAGGGCAAACACATGCAAGACATATAAGAAGGTCATCACGCGACTCCACCATCCTCGCTTGTGTACCGCACGATCAAAGCACCATGCACGGACGGCGGAGGTGGGTCTAACCTTGGGTCGCTTTGATGGTCTCTGACGTGATATCAACCTCTTCAAGTCAATCCATTCTCGTTGTGGTTGTGTCAAGAAAGCAGCGCCAGTCCTCGCACTGAAATTACCTATGATGATGCTACATGGATGAGTGAGTATCAAGTGCCGACAACGACACTACAAAACTCACCTAACGAAAAGAGTGAATATGATGATTCCACCGAGGAGGATGTAAATGATGAAGAAGAAGGCATTGAACTCGGCCGAGTTGGTCCGAGGTTGTTGGTCGGGTTCCGTGATGCTTGTGGCTACACTCATGACATCGATCCAGCCTTCGAGTGAGACGATCTCGAAGAGGATAAGGAGCGAAGCACGGAAGTTGTCAAAGGAGAACGAAGTTGAGGGTGACGGGTTGGACCAAACCCTGGGCACCGGAAAGGGGAATGCATTTGAGCCTTCGACGGCATTGTAACCGAATTCGCCCACACAGTCCGACAATCCTCCCACACCACCATCGTTGCAACTGTTCATGCGCCCTGCAAAGATGTTGAGGCCCCACACGGCGAATGGTATCATATAGAGAACAGCCAGCACGGCTGCATCGAGGATACGAAGGGCGCCAGAGATGATCAACGATTGAAATGTCGTCCGCATCTTCTCGATGAGCGTGATAAGCCGCAACACACGCAGAGCTTTCAGTGATCGGGTCAAACGGCTGAGACCACCGACGAAAATGAGGCCCGTGACGATGTTGATAATGAGACCAACTAGGACGAAGAAGTCAAATACGTTCCAAATGCTCCGTAAATAAGCGTTGGGGGTGAAGGACAGTCCGTCTGCCACGATTTTGATGAGAAATTCGAGAAACAACACCAGTCCCAAGGATGCTTCGGCGATATCGAACCAAGACCCCCTGATGAGACCCATCCTCGCGTAGTACTCCCGCCGGTAAACCGGAGTGGCGATACTCTCGACCACGATTCCAGCTACGACCGTACAAAGAATAAGGAGCTGGAATATCGGGTGCGCCAATCGAGAGTGCGGTTTGCCAAATATCCGTTCTCCGCCGGGAGGTTCGACAAGCTTTTGGCACCACTGCCTGACAATATTCTTCTGAGAGAATACCCAAAATGTCTTGTCGTAAGATGGATGGTTGCGTATGAAATCGGCCTTCTGCGCACGTCGCTCGTATAGTGCGTCGTTGATATCCTGGGATACCTGGTTCTCCGTATTCAGCGCGGCGAGCATTTCTCTGGGGTTGTTTTGAGAGATGATTCAGGCGCTGAATCCCAGGATCACTCACAGATGGCTTTCCATTTCGTCGTCATTGGGGTCTGGTGGAACTGTGCTATCGCGGCGCAGGTTCTTGAGGTTGGTCAGGGGTATCTCGGCCGTGGTCTGTTCACCAACGAAAAAGTTTTGTAGAAGTTGGAGCGAACGTGAGGGGTAATGCCTGGGACCTTTCTTCCCTTCGGCAGATACCTGTAGGCAATCAGTGGAAGTTTGGGCCCGCGGATGGATGAGATTTACCTTGGTACTAGGCTCCCGTTTCGGGACGCTGTAGTCTTGGACCAGGGCTTTCTGCATTGGCAAGATGAGGCTGGAGGGAAGATTGTCCACAGCAATTGCCTTCGGAGCGGGGGCAAACCAACGGTATGGATTGAGTTTCTTCATCCAGGAAATCTGAGTTTTCTCTTGCCGCTGGCTGGCCCAGTAGTGAGACGCTTGCCTCCCTTTTTTCGCCTCCTCCGCAACATCGAAGTTCTCATTAATGACTGCGATGAACATCTGCATCATGATGACTGCGAGTGTGCCGGAAAGTAAGGTGAAGAAAACTGATGATGGGCTGGAACACGTACAGTTTGCGAAAAGCATCCACCCGGTTAAGAACAGGATGACGACAATCGACTGCCGCACTGGTTGTGATGCAATGGCCGCAGCATACAACAAAGTTGTCCAGTTCTCTGAGGTAAATATCTGCCACATACCCAGGAACGCATTGTAGATATGGCCAAAGTTTATCATCTCGTCGGAACGCATATATCCCCGAAGCAGTTGAACAGCCATCAGGGAAGCGATGAAATTGACCAGAAGCAAGAACAGGATCATATTTGTCATTCCGTACATGTTTCCGAAGACGGCGAGCTGGCGGGAGTAAGTCAAAGTGGATAGGGATCATTTGAGGCATCCAATAGACTCACAAGCAAGGGTTTCATCCTGGGCACCTCCAGGATAACACGGTAAAACCGCAGTAGCTGGAAAATGGTCAACCACGGGTACACTCGTGAACCCCGCACAGGGGGCACCTGGATGACGGTCGAGCCGATGGCCAAAACAAGATCCAACCAATTCCTCCCTTTCCGGAAGAAGTCTCGCCAGTCTGGGAGATAGGCGGCGAACCGTACAATGATCTCGACGTCGAATGCAATGGTGATCGCGAGCTCCCCGTTGTTAAGAAGTTCCCTGTGGATCGGCCCTGGGTCAATTGTACGGGTAGCCTGTATTGTCAGAGAGGTGAGAGCCAGGATGACCCAGAACCATTTGGTCATTTGATAGTAGTCTTTGAGTTTATTCCTTCGGGTAGCGGTCAGGCGACCATCGATAACGCCGAAATTATCATCTTGTTCTCCATCTATATTGACGACCAAGCTGGAAGAAAAAGTCAATAAGTGCACGGGCGATACTCTAGTGGGAACAGGGCTTACGGAGCTGCACCAAATGCGCTCTTTCGTGTTTCTTTCCTAATCGCGGAGAAAGTGTTGGTGATCACAGCGACGAAAAGGTTGATAAGCCAGAAGTTTAGGACGATGACGCAGATAATGTAGAAGAAGCAGGACAGGAAATATTCTGAATCTATCGTCAAGTACATCGGGTTAGTGAACTATGAAACCGTGTCAGCATCTGCACGAACGGACCAAAAATTGAAGCATACGCCGGTCTGAGTCGAGATAATTGCAACTTGAAGTGCAGCATAGAAGAAATTGTCGTAACTCTCGATATTGTTGAAAGGGTTTTCTCCTTCCTGGGATATCGTTGAGTAAGGGGTGCGTGCCCACTTGAACGGTCGACATGCCTTGCAGACTTGGCCAATAGGACAAATATACCCTTTGATTCTCCCCTCCTTCCCATCTCCTTTGATGTAGGGCATCTTCTCCAATGTCCCAGGGTCGATCCACCCTCCGCATGACCCACCCGAGATTTTGATTTCCGGTTCACCCAGAGTAGGTTGCAAAACACAAGACCGACGAAATGAACCCTTGAACGATTCGATCCCGATGACCCTAGTTGAATCGTGTTAAGATCGGGATATCAACGTGATCTAAGGTTGACGCACGAAAAAAGAAGCATCGCAAACAAGACAAAGTAGGCCACGCTGGTCAGTAGAGGGCGGGCGGTCTTCAGGGATCGCATGATGGTCTGAACGTGATTGAGTACAAGGATAAGGCAGAGCTGCAAGGCACCTACGGTGGTACCGGACGTAACGGTCAGCAATCGGGAAACTTTGAGGACACTCAAGGCCCTGAAGATTCCAATATGTATTGAACCCCTCTCGATTCCCCCAGTGGCGAGTGCAAAAGAGATCCAGAAGCACAGGATCGACAGAAAATCAATCCTGTTCCAGCTCTGGCGAAGGTAGGGCATGTTCCTCTTTGTAGACTGGTGAGATTGCTCAATTATGAGTTTGAAGGGAAGTGAAACGGTGTCGGGTTTGTCGGAACGGAGGAAGTTTGTCAAGAAGTTAGATTTGGGGTCCCGAACTGCATCATGAGCCCATTGGACCATGACCATCTTCTTCTCCGTCCTCGTCTCCGTCCCCGATCGAGTATGGGTGGTTGCCGCTGCGCCAGCGCTCGTCGCTTCCACCGTCGGTTTGTGATGCAATTCGAACGGCTTGAGAAAGTTATTTTTCATCTGACGTAACCTATGACCAAGGGCGTGCGTCCAAACCATTCCAGACCGATTCATGGACGGAGCATAGGCCGGGCTGGGAGTCACGGCGCTGCGGATAGGTTCATCCTCGGAGGGTTTGAATGGGGAGGTGAAGATGGAGATTAAGGGGACTTCTGGGTCAAGAATTAAACCGGAGACGCATATCCGTGCAAAACATTCGATACTGTGGGAACAAAAGTGAGCGCGGTGCCGTGAAGTGATGCAGACTCGCTTACGTGAAGAAGATAAAGAGAGCGAACAGTGCATAGTCTTCCCATTGCTGGAAGTAGTTTCTCGTTTGGAAGGGTTTTGCATCGGGACCGACAAGAGTGAGTGAATGAGCGGACTGGATAGATAAAACGACAAGATGGAATGAGATCAAGAGAAGGATGATAGGTTCTGTCCATCTTATGCGTAAGAGGTTAGCAGGTGGTCGTTGCCCCTTCACCAGTGGGAGACAACGTACGGAAAAAGTAGAAATCGGTACATGAATAGCCGTATCGTGTTTGTGGGACCCATGAAACCCAACGCACGCCCTCGGATAGGCAAGCTCTTCCTAAGGTCGGGCAGCGCCGGGTAGTCGAGCTCTTCGGAGTCGCCGTCACCTTTCCGCCCGGGAGACACTTCTTCGTCCGCATCATCTAGTCTTACGTGGTCATCTAAGCCCCTCCCAGAGAGGTTAACGACGCGGACGGACATGCGACGAAAACCTCGAGTGAAAGATTGTATGGTTGTACCTGTCTTCTTGAGTGGGGAGAGAGAAGTACTATAACGATTTGACTTCCGACGAGACCTGGGAGTGGCACCAATTGAACGTTCGGGGTCTTTGGTGTCATGTATGCTCCAGCCTGGTGGGTGCTGATGAGACACGTCGGCGGTAAGGCGTTCTTCGTCGTCCTCATCTTCTGGGAGCGTTGGAATCAGGGACGCGGAAGAAGGGCCGGCCTGAGTGGTCAAGTACGCGTCCCCTGCCCGAGATCTTGGGGGTGTATCGTCGTCAGGCGAGACGGCGGGTGAGACGAACGGATCATCATCAACGGAGAAGGTTCGAGTGCTTGTTTGCACCGTTGGATGAGGGAATGAGACCCTGGGTGTTGACCAGCTTGGGCGGCGCCTAGTAACCGACTCTGGACCATCCTTTGGAGACAAAGAGGGGGAAGGGGGGAGAGACGCCGCCAGCCCTGCTGGTGTCCCTGTAAGATCCACTGCGGAAGAACTTGAGGTCGACTGGAGGTGTCTTCGGGGCTGATCCATGCACGAAGAGTCGGTACCGGTGAACGAGGGTCTCCAAGGGCGCTGGGTTGACTTGGTTGTGTGTTTGCGCTGCGGGGTCGGTCCGACGCCAGTCTATCCTGTTCGAAGAGAGACCCGTAAGAAAGAGCGAGAGCGAAAGAGTCGTGAGGGAGAGAGACCGATTAGTTGGATGAGATATGGTACTTATAAAGAGTTAGAAGTACAGAGTGCGGAATGGCGTGGGCGTAGTAGTAAATCACTTCGGTGACGGAACAGAAGCACAACCATGTCTTTCTTCCGCTCCTCATATCGCACCCTCGTCAGTTCCAAACAACTCCAGAAATTTCACAAAAAATCTGACAAATATTTCCCGGGCAGCAACGACACGCACACGAAAATCCGGTGCTCTTCTACTCGTGCGTTCTCGGTGCAATTGGCCCAGCACTCGCAATCGGAGTCCCTCCGCTCCGAGAGTCGTTCGGTTGGAAGCCAGCGGAGAGTATTCCTACCACTTATCCCCGTGCGTACCCCCGTCTCATCCTGCCATCCGCTTTCTCCTAACATTGACATGCGGAAATGTAGTCCCAAATAGGCCCCGGGTACCAATCCAGGGATACGAGGATGAGCAGTGAAAAGCAACCCCCCCTTCCCTACCTGTAATGCAATAGATGCATTGACCCCGACGCATTCGCTCAGTTTCCTTTGTACAAGACGCGTTACATCTTTCAACACCAACATCTCCCAACCGGGCAGCCCGAACGACCCCGATCGTCCGTCTGAGAACTGCACCCCTCTAATGAACAGTCATGGTACACCCTGAGCTCGTTTCTGCCCCTTCAGTTGACCGTGGACTACTGTACGCGCAATACTCGCATTCTTCACTAGCCACCACAATAATATACCGACGACGGGTCGCTCGTCACTGAGACTATTCGCTGTGATTTACCGTTGATGCCAAACAACCTCTTCCTTATCGAAATGCCTCCACGTTCGCGCCCAACGTGTCAAATCTGCCAGGGATCAGAGTCGAAATATAACTGCCCTAAGTGCAGGATTCCCTAGTAATACACCATACCAAGTGCTCCTTCTGAATGTTATCTGACAACCTGAAAGTTGCTCGCTTGGGTGTTACAAAACCCACCAAGGTTTGGGGGCCACATTGGCCGTAATATCGGGGTGCTCACCTTTTCATCAGAGCAACCTGTTTGTGCTCTTGCGAGCGTTGCTGTGTCGTCTGAGCCGCCCCCAGGTCTGTGAGCTCCGCCCTCACAACTCGCCGCTCACACAAAACGCAGAACTGGAGCGACAGGATGCCGAAACAGACGAGCCTCTCCGGTCACTCACCTTGTTGAAGTGGCCCTACGTTCCAGAGGAGTCCGCTTACCCCGACCCACTGAAACGCGACGATCCAAAGGCCGTTCAGCTGTCCCAATTCGAAGCGATAGGTAACTCTCCACCCCTTGTCCGCGCAGCTCTCGATACAATTTACATCGTTTATCAGCTACTTCCGCCGCTGTACGGAAAGCGCTCTCTGAACACCCAAACCTCCAGCCGCTCCTCCGTTCAATTGACTCGTTACGGGGTACAGAAAGGGAAACGGCTCTCCAGCGTGCTCTGGGTGTGTCGCAAGGAGATCGCCAGGGAGACTCGGGAATAAGTAGACTTGCTATCGACGATGAAGATATTGGGGCTGTGCGGCAGCTCTCTTCTGCCATCGAGGCAGCGATAAGAGGTGACAGGCCGGGCACATTGGGTCTTGACCTCGACGGCGAATGATGATGAACAAGATGTGTAACCCACACGTTTCCATATTTTATATCTTCCGTCGTGTGCGACTCGAAGTGCCTTGGCGGCGGACACTGGAATGAACCTAATCCCTCTGCCACTATCGGGTCGCGAAGCGACATTTGGTACCTAGTTTGGCAGAATGGCACACGCGGTCACGGACAGTGCTTACTTATAGCCCAGCGTGTCTCCAAGATTACGGGCGTAAGTTACACAGTCTACCCAACCATGCTCCTTTTGCGACCCCTTAGGCGGACTGCGGACGAGAATAAGAACAGGTTAGAGAACGGGATACCGTACTCACCATCCTCTAGTCGCCTTTCCACCGCCGTCCAGTCCTTACCCATTCCTTCCTTGTACGCTTCTATTACAGCGGAGAACATAGGCTCCGAGTCCGGATGCGTGGACGCAAATGCCCTCTCAAGCACGTAAAGGTCCACTGCCTTGTCTTCGACCAGGGTTGACATATGTGCGAGCCCAAAGTCAATCAGTACCTAGTGCTTCGTTCACCGGCAAGAATGTCGACACGTGAACGAGCCACATACCAGTTTTGTAGGTGAAGGGCCCTTGGCGGCAAATGGATGCCTGATGATCATGTTGGACGTTGTGAGGTCACCGTGGATGACATCTGCTTTATGCATCTTGGCGATTTCGGACCCGATTAAGCCCATGATTTCATCTACACAGGGTGAGTATGGAGAAAGTGTGGTCGGTGTTGTGAACACACCTATCGTTACCTGGTACTCATCGAGAGGATCGACGTGAGACACGGATTCGCCGCCCACGTCGGTGGTGTCGTCGGAGAACTCCTCCGAATCCAAAACCTGTTCTTCTTCGCCTTCTGCGCCGCCACCAAGCAACATCCGGATGCTCTTCCCTTCTATCCATTCAATGCCGAGGACACCCTCTGTGGCATCCGCCATACGGATCCCTGGGACGCTGACGCCTGATCTGAGACAGGTCGGTGGGCCAAAGTGATGGGTGTGGCACTAGGCGGACACACCTCAGGCACCGAAGCAGGGCTCTTGCTTCCCCCGCAACTCGAGCGCGAGTCAGATTAGCATCTAGTGATGGGTGTCGATATTGTTTCTTGAACCTATGCTTCAATAGAATCGGAACTTTGGTGTCTGGGTCGGACGAGATGTGAACATAAGCCTTGTAAACTTTCTGCGCGGCCGTTATGAGACTCTCGGTCCACTACGGAAGGGCAGATCGCTTACAGCTTCAGCCCCTTGAGAGATTTGGGTGGAATCTGCGATCAGTGAAGCAGTGGCCATCGCTGTGGGTGATCATGTGATCTCGTCGGTTTATAAAATAAAAAAATTCCCGGCCAAGAGAGGACGTTTGGTCGTTGACTGGTAGTGTGCTGGTGTACAACTGGAATATCGGTATTTGTGGTGGAAGAGCTGAAGCCCGGCAATGGTGTCTTCCACTCCAATGAAAAGTAACCCACTCGAAGGAAATTCCACCTCTTCTCTTTGTTTTATCTGGCCAAACAGCAACATCTGCACCCGTGGCGTGGACGAGTAGAAATGCACGCATATCTCAAATCGCGGTGGTGATCGGAAACCCCCTTCGCTTCTTGTGGCTGCAACGGTTCCGTCGAGTGTGTCCCGGCTTTCTTTCGACTGTTTCCCACCTCTTACCGAATTTCTCCAGGTTTAGTTCCTTCAAAGTCGACTTCAAGCTGATCCGTAGGCTCTTTATCACCGCAACGCCGCGTCCTTGCTCAGGACATCGGGCTTTCTCCATGGGCCGTCGAAAGAACAAGAAAAAGTCCCATTGGTCCGCCTATGACCCCACGGATGCCTCTGCAGACGCTACCGAGGGAGGTGCTTCAGGAGGTCCGGCATTCTTTCACTACCATCCAGGTAGTTCCGGTACGAACCAGTCCTGGTGGTTCAACACCTTTGGGAAACAACAGGACCCTCCACTCGAAGGCGAAGAGGATCCTGCCACTTCGACATCATCCGAAAACAAAAATGAAGTTCGAAATGAGTTTCCTCTCGAGCCCAAAAGTTACGATCCCAAGTACAGAGAATATCGACCACCGTCAAGATCTCCCTTACCTGTCTCCCGTCCTCAGCCCCCGCGTTCCCGCACGGCCACACCACCCCCTCCTCAAGGTCCTTCCTTAGAATACATTGCAACTTCGGACGATCCCTCTCACTTGCTCACTCACCCTACGTCGTCCAGAAAATTACTAGTGCTTGATTTGAACGGAACGCTCCTTCATCGTTCTCCTCATGCCAGTAAGAATGCACCACGTTATGCTATACCAGGACAAGAGGGTTTTCAACCAAGACTACGCTCGGTCCATCCCCGTCCTTACTTACCATCTTTCAAATCCTACATATTCCATCCATCGAATAAGGAATGGCTCGATGTCATGGTCTGGTCTTCTGCACAACCGCATAGCGTGCACGACATGGTCGACAAATGCTTTCATGAGGAACAGTACCACTTCGTCGCGGTCTGGGCTCGAGATACGTTGGGTCTCCCCCCACATCTTTACAGTACGACCATTCCTCCAATCACATGTACCGCCGTTGATACTCAATATCCGTCTGCCAACTTATTTTTCTTCCTGGCATGTCGTGATTCCCCTTCAAAGGTCGCAAAGTCCAGACGTTGAAAGATCTGAACATACCCTGGTCAAAGCTGTTCACTTCTTCTGATCCCCCCGGAGTGGGGTCCCATCCCACTTCCCACCATACGGCGATGACCACCTTGCTAATGGATGATTCCCCTCGTAAGGCAGAGCTCCAGCCGTACAACCACCTCTGCGTCAAGGAATACTCGAATGTAATCCGGAATCGGGACCTTGCTTCGTTGCTGATGGAGAGGGCTCGGGTCAAATCCCCATCACCACCTCCCCCTATGTTGGAACCGGAATCACAGTCCCTTCCTTCCCCTCCTCCTCTGCCCGAACTTCCTCTCGGTATTCCACACGCTCTTATACCCCCAATAATCCACCACCGACACCCCACACCATTCGACTTACCACCTGCACCCCTCGATCCACCGTCGGACTTCCAATTTGACCAGTCTGTGGGCATCCAACCGGGTGCGACACTACTCAACCCTCTCCCATTCACGAGTAACACAGGAGCTTATCCCCGGTTGCCTGGGGATAACGGCCTCGGACAGGGAGTGATCGCTCCCCAGATGCTTTTTAAAAACCCTTCGCCGTCAATGATGGGTTTCCAACAGCCTCCCCAGCCAGTAAACCTCTTCGCGCCTCCCCAACAAACACATCACTCCCAATCGCAGCCACACCCTCCCCTGACAGAGGCGCCGGTTCAGCCCGTACTTCCGACACAGGGGGACACACTGTCCTCAATTGAAACTGCGACCGAGGAAGTTAAACCCCCGTCAGACCCCCCTCCCTCCACCTCGGCCTCCAAGAAACGAAAACGGAAGGAGAAGCGGGAAGTAGAGCGCAAGGCGTCCAGGGCTGAACCCATTCCTGTAACTGAATACGACGAGACACTTCTTGCTATCATTGGCATTTTAGATGAGGTCAAGCACCAGTCCAACGTTGCCTCGTGGGTAAAGGCAAACGGCCTTTGGGGTCCATACCGCCATCGGGACCCTGCCAATTTTGATGTCGACACGCCAACGCACGAAAATGTCCGCAAAAGCCGCGAGGATATCACCACCTTGAGCGACAGCGGATCCGTGGATAGCGGAAGGCGCGGGGAGGGGAAGAAGAAACGTAGGGATGCTGTCACAGCCTTTTTTGAAGCCAGCGTGATGGAGGGGCCCGAGGACAGTGGCTCGCCGTACGCACCGGCGATTGAACAGCCAAATCAGACAAACACTTCTGAGACGCCACTATGGTTTGACAACCCTCCTACGATGCGGCATTGGGTTGATCGAGGGAGGAATGCTCTTGAAACCTTAGGGATTCCCGTTGGGCATGGTCTCAAACAGTAGGGTATCCGCCTTGATTTCTCGTACGTGCAACGATATCGATCATCACACCGGAGTGAACTGATAGGGTGAGAAGGATAATCAGTCGAAACGTTAGGTACATAAAGTTCAGACGCGAAAACAAAGAGGTATTAGGAACTAGCGAGCGTAAATTGGTCAATCCGATCCATCCGTTATCCATTGGTTCGCACCACATCCGAAAACACGAAGCATAGATGGCCCGTTAAAATATTCCAGTCGTCAAATAGAGAAGAAAGGTTGCTCGGGATTCTGTGGGTGTTGCGCCTTGGAGAAAGGATTCGTCCCAGGATTTGTCCCAGTCGCCGTGGTGCCATACCTGTGGGGGAAGATCAGGAATGACGCGACACAAAAAATGTATCGGTTGAGACGTACCTCAATTGGCCATAGTTTCCGAACGTATCGACACCATCGTCCGCATTGGCAAGCAAGTTCGCAAGGTGAGCATGCTCCTGATCTGCTCGGGTGGGGCCTTTCTGTGGGTTCGCTTTTGGAAGGTTCGTCGTTTGGGATACCGGTGATGGTTTGGGGCTCGGAGACATCCCATTCGTCCTGTTCTCGAAGGTCCCAGGTAGATTGAAGGTAGGCATCGAGTTCTGTTGCGGTGGAGAGAACGAGGAAGGGGAAGGAGAGGAAGCCGGTTGAGCAGGCGCAAATGGGTTGTTTGACCCAAACCCGGTCGGCTGGGCGATCAAAGGGTTCGCTTGGGGTTGCAGGAACATCTGTTGTTGTTGCTGTTGCTGTTGCTGTTGCTGTTGCTGTTGCTGCTGCTGCTGTTGTTGCTGAAGGAGCAACTGCTGCTGCTGCTGCTGACGTAGCCATTCCTCTTGCTGTTGGGCGAGTTGGAGCTGGGCCTGCTGTTGTACCTGTAGCTCTTGCTGTTGGCGGAACCATTCAGCCTGTTGTTGAGCCCATTGTGCCTGCATGGCCTCTTGTTGAGCCTGTTGCTGCCAAGGGTTAAAGGCGGTAAATTGTGGTTGAATAGCGGTGAATTGAGGCTGAAGTCCGGTGAACTGAGGTTGGGAGCCATCGATCAACGGGGGGCCGTTGCTGGGAGCCGGCCTATCCGAGACACTAAGTAGGGTGAAACAAGAATATACGTAGTGACGTACAGTTGATTGTTGTCATCGAAGAGGGCGGACTCGGTCGAATCCTGGGCTGCCTTCTTGCGTTTCTCCTCCTCCTCTCGACTCAATCGAAGTGCTTCCTGAATGTCCCGCTCCTCCGCAGTAAGGTTGCCGTTCTCGGCTGCGGCAGTCCTCCTACTCTCCTCTATCGCTTTACGGAGGTCATCTTCGGCAGGATTACTCCGCGCATTCTGATGAGACCGAGACCTTCTCCGTTCGTTCTCATCGCCGATCTCAACATCGTCGACGGGGGATCTGGAGGACATCCGATCCCGCATGTGAGCTCGCGACCTTCGCTCTTCTCGTAACCTGGTATCGTCGGAGAGAAGATTGGTGATGTCTTTGGCCTTCTGACGGACATTTGCCCCTTGGTCCTTGCCATACTCGTCGACGTACTGGAACTCCTTGAGGGTCTTGATAACGTAGACGTTATCACGGAAATAGATAACGACGTTCTCCGAGCCAGCGTGCAAGCAATAATCGAGAAGAGTTAGCGACTGAAGCAAATCATTGCGCGTTAGCGGTGGACCGAAGTGGGACGGGTAGCGGTGTGCGCACTTTGAAAACATGCCTCCAGTTCTTTCCCTTATCGTTCAGCCGCTTATCCAGAACCTCCATAATCTCGACAAAGTCATTCCTGGACAGAGTTGAGAGGGATTAACGCGAGTTGAAGTAAAGTGGAATGGGTGCGAGGACGAACTGGTTGTATGTCATCTGAGCAATCTCATTCATCTGGGTGCCAGAGGGACCCCAGGGATCATTGGAGGTGGCATCGCGGACCTTTGCCTGGACGTCTGAGTAGCCCTTTGTGTAGTTTTTGGCGACGCGGAGAGCACCCTTGCCAAAGTGTTGTATGGACATGACGGAGGCGGTGAGCGAGTGAGAAACCAGTCGATTTCCTTTTTGGTCCAAAAGTAACTATCCCCGATCCACAACTGCGCAGCAGATCATGCCACAAAGGCGAGCCATGCCCTTCCACAGCCTCGTGGTGTGATGCTATGCACCGTAAGTACTTACTAGGAGAAAAAAACCTGAGGCGCACAACCTGTTGGGTGGAATCCCTCAAGGTGAATGACCTTGCGGCCCCATGCAATACACTGGTGGTGAAACGGTTATCATCCTTGCCTTCCAATCATCTTCGAGAGCAAGGGGCGGGGGTTCGACTCCCTCCCAGTGTAGCTTTTTCCAACTTCTCTTCTTCACCCTTCCGGCCACGCTGTGAACCCATAGATCCTTTTTTACAGCTCTGAAATACCAATGGACATCCTATCTAATACACGGTGCCTACTTAGTCATTGTGAGTGGGTAGGTCTCGTGGTTACTAGCTACCCTCGCGTATATTCCCCTCTTGCCGCCCTTCTTATTCTTCCTGCTGAAGAAGCAGCTAAGGGCAAAAAATGAGCACTCGTGTGCGACTTCCCTCGAATAACGACCTACCAAACAGCGAACGCGGTGATGAAGAACAACGCTCCCCCCACTGATGCCCCAATGATCGCCGCCTTATGTCGTTCGAAGAAAGACCCATCCGGGTCCTCGAACTTGAGCACCCTGTTCGGAAGCTGCGACACGCTTGAAGGATTTGCTGGATCATAGCAATATTGTTTGAAGCATTTCGTGCAGAACTCGGAACGGGGAACGGCTGGGGAAAGCTTCATCCTTCCTCGGTCCACTGCAGCGCATTGGAGACATTTGGGCCAATCCGGATCCGGAGAGTTTGTGTTTGGCTTGAAGCCACCGATAGTGTTCGCGTGAACTTGGTCCAAGAATAGATGGGTGTGGCGCGAGGAATAAGACAGCTTGAAGGTATCAGAACTTATCGGAGGTCAATTGGAATACCCTCTGGGTTGTCGATAATCTGACGCACTTGGAGACAGGCTTTGTTCCCGTTAGTGGCGGAGCATTGGGGAGATACAGGACAAGAGGGTACTCCGGGTTCGACGTGGATGCGGGGTCGCATCCGAACAATGTCGGTCGCATATTTAATCCCATGGATACAAAATCGTCGGGGGTAGCTGGGATTGGGGGAAATTTTTTATGAGACGACGATAGAATGTTATTTAGCCTTAGGTTCGTGTTGATAGGTGATGTGCCACTTCGCGAGTTGGTCAGTCCATGTTAGTGAACGGCACAGGGAGGGACTCACTTGGGCCAACTGTCGTAGGTGTCGGCACTGCAAGATATCAGTTGTACCGAAGCGCGTGGGCACAGGGTTCACCCACTCACCTTCCATCTGCTGCAAGGATGAAGTCTACATCCCGGGAGTTTACGAGCAATGGTCCGAGAGGGACATTCTCGAGGTTCAGTCCGCCGTCGATCAATTCCAACCACCTCGTGCTAGTATCGATATATGTGTTGTTTTTTATGCCGTTAAAGGGCTGAAACACCAGCTGTAAGCTCGTTATCCGCGTTGTAACCAACCGGAAACTCACGCTGGGCCAGTTCGCAACATCATCTGCCCTCGTCTCAATGGAATCAAGCAACATCGAGAGAATGTGGCTTAGGCCGGCATTGTCCTTCTCTCCCCAACCATCGAATAATGTTTGACCCTGAGAAGAAAAATTGAGTACGAAGACTACGGCGAGCGAGGAGAAAGGCATTGAACCTTATCCAGTAAAATCTATTATCAGTTGGCATCAACAACGAGGTATTCCCGTGGTTGAATGATTTCACCCACATTAAACAGGCTGGAACTTGTACCGATTATGAAGCCGGCCTGGTCAAAGCCGGTGACACAGCCGGTATCGTTATCCGGCTTTCCGCTGGACAAGTGCGTGCCAACGTAGGTCAAATTGACCATCGCGGACAAACTGGGGTCCCAAGAACCCATCTCAAATGGACTGACCTATTCCTCCCGTGTGAAGGTCAATATGCAGAACCAATTCGGGGGGGGGGGCACTA
>Ga0307515_10002267_pt1 | contig 42122 bp, 50 predicted proteins | sample 17_EM_MG_FD_194513 | JGI IMG/M metagenome (GOLD analysis project Ga0307515, IMG submission 194513) | Populus trichocarpa ectomycorrhiza microbial communities from riparian zone in the Pacific Northwest, United States - 17_EM | ecosystem: Host-associated > Plants > Roots > Unclassified | place... | reverse complement strand
CTGATCACAAGTTAACATCTGGCGTAGCATAGACCTCATTCACCTTTGATACTCCAAATTAAGGACGCCACCGGAAATACGAAGAGAGCAACAGAGGCGAGGACCACTCCTTTGATTACCTCATCCTCTCGAGTTCCGACGAAGATGGCAACAGATAAAACCGCACATAATATCGCCCCTATGAGAGAGAAGCACCCTAGAGATATTGTATTAGTATGTAGAAGCAGGCTGATTAGAATGGGTGCATACAAAATCTCCAAAAATAAACTGCCCATGGCTTTAAGCGATAATGTTCCATAATGTCCCAGTTTGACCCTATTATGGTATCTGGCGGATTGTAGACGAGGAGGGTATCCTTGGCGGCCCGAGATGGGAAAATGGATAACTCGGCAGTAAGAGAGTAAGATGTGACGGTAACGGCGAGACTCAGTACCAATGAGAGATACGTCAGGATTAGGATCCACGTTTGGGGGGTCGTAGTAATCCATTTTGGACTATTGCATCGGCAGGACGGGTGTTCTGCCCCAAAGTTGACGTCGTCATGGAAGAAGACAAGGAGCCCGGCCTCGATAGCACCCAGCAGTGCTGACTGTTTGAAACAGTGTAAGTCGCCTCTATCGTAGACAGGAGAGCCACCCTTACCACTGTCGCAGCACCTTGGAAGGTTGCCATCCACCCAGCTCGCAATGCTTCAACGGCAGGTGGAAGTTGGTCTATGATATTATTGACTTAGTAGGAATGCTCCAATAAGACTGTTCAAGTGCTCACAATAGGCCTGTGTTTCTTTTGTAGAGGCCTTACGAGGAGGGTTAATGTCGGTCATCTTGAACGTTTTTCGAGTGTTGATGAGCAATCGCAGGTGATTGTGGGTGAACTTGTGTTCGTCCGAGCCAAATTTATATCTGAAGGGGTCGGATTTCGCGTTATGACTTCAGGAGGTCCAGTAACGGGCCGCTTCTTAAAGGCGGCAATCCAAGATCGCATTTCGCTTCCGCCCCGATACCAGGAGGCTACAACGTGCCCTGTTAGAAACTCTTCCAGACTCAACAAAGGACATATCACAAGTTCTCGGTAAGGTCCGGTGACATTGACGAGGAATTGAAATAAGGGCGGTGCTCGAGGATATCGATGACCGAGTTCCTATTCAAGTAGGTCCTGAATGGTAAGTCAGAATAACGCCTCCCGAACGCGTCACGGGTCATTGCATTTGCAAAGATTGCGTCCCACAGCACTCTTCGTCCCTCTTCCATGAACCCACATATTTCGAAACGAGACAACCAAGGTAGTATTAGGCTCTAACTCTATCGTAGGTGTATCATGGGAACGGAGGGAATGGTATGCCGTGGATGAAGTCTAGTCTTCGGTGACGAGTACCACGACCACCAACACGCTAAGAACGTCATTCAGGCTCCTAGTTGATGAAGCGAAAAGTTCAGCAAACTTACTCGTCAACCTTTCCGCCATCCCAGGCATGGCCTCGTCTTTTCATCCCCACTTGAAATAGAAAGTCTATCAATGATCACAGAAGTGGGTACGAACGACTCACGCCCAAAAGGTGATATTCTTTTCGTGTCCCACATCGCGAGGTTAGCCATGAGGATCAAGCGATCAGCCAAAATCTGGGCTTGCTCTCGCGGTGGGTTCTCCATACGCATCACCAATGAGGATAATTGTACTGCTTCTGCCGGGAAAACATTATCCGTTAGGCCGTCGGTCTGGCAAGAGGTGAGAAGGATGGTCCACAAAGGCAAAGCGGTACGCACGAAAGCAATTATAATGTCGCCTCCTCGAAGCTGTGTAGAGTACTAAAAGATGCTTAGTTAGGCTTTACGTCGAAAGAGGCAGGGATGGATTCGTACGTTGTCAGCGTCGCCTGGTTGATCCACAAAGTATTCGTCTCTCCTCTTGGTATTCGGGAACTTGGAGAGCTGTCGTGGGAAGTTGAAACCGTGGGTCTGGGGCCGTTGGTGGTAGAAAAGATTAGCAGACCGGATCAGGAGGAAACCAGAGTCACCAAGGCTACCGAGTTGGTTAGCATTAAATACAACCGGCGCTTGAGGTGCATACTTTGCTGCTCGAAGTAGACCAGAAGACGCGTTCAGACTAAGGATACAAGCGGTGCTTGAACCTGTTGTGGCCTTCTAAATATTCAGCAGCAGCATAAATAAGGACCAAGACATACCACAGACAACAGACTTCTCTCTCAGCACACCTCCGTAGGCATAATCGAGGCATTCTTGGGGCGTAAGTTCCCGACCCTCCACTGGGTGGTCCTCCGGTAATGTAGGATCAGTTTCTGGCTCTCCGGCCCACGATGTCTTGCAGTACTGATGTGCGTGATACATCAGGGCTTGAGAAAACATTGAAGGATCAATGCCCTTTTCACTCCAGCCACCGACACCATCCGCAACTCCAAAAGCTAGTCCCTTCGCAAGCGCCAGATATTCAGAATGGCGAAGGATCATCTCAGTATGAGTGAAGCATACCTACCGACTGCTTCTGCGTCTAAAATGGGCAAGGATATTAGCCAACGTCTGCTGCGTGAGCCGGGGTGCACGAACCTCTTGAACAAAATAAAAATCATGACCAGCAGATGTTGATAAGAGCCCTTTGTCCCATGCAAGCGCGTGATCGCGCCATTCCTTGATTGGACCATCTGGAAAGACCTGGCCTTGGGTGTATTTGTCGTCCCGCTGCTGAGGTTTTCCCAGAAAGCTGACCCCGACGTGAAATTTGAAAGGTCTTTGGGTCGTAGAGTAACAACGACACGTGGTCGTGGTTATTCGTGCAACTCTCCGCCAGGTGTTGACCATCAATGACCGTCAACAGCGGTGAACCAAGCATTGACCCAAGCAAACAAGTCCCCGCCGCCTTTGAGCTCTCCACACCAGCCTGTCTCCAGTCCGTCTAGCGTATAAAGCAAGAGCCCAGTCTGACTATCACGTTCATGTCAGTTTTCTGGAAAACCAGGTTATCAGCCTTCGTGGGAGCCCAAAAATGATCGCCCGAAGCATATGGTAGGCTGGCTGGTTCGCCCATACTCATGGTGTCACTGAGACCGGCGGATATGTCCATTGTATATTGCTGTGTACGCCGGATTATGTTTTGCGGTATTTTCGCCACCGTCCTTCTCGTTTTGGACAGTCAGTCTCAACACTGACCATCCATCGTGACCTCTTATATAACTCACCTGGAGAGCTTGTCCCGTGGTAAGACTGGTTACGCAACGCAGCCCTTTACTCATCCGATGTCGTTAACGCCCCACCCACGCAAAGAGTGGCCCCATGGCAGCAAGAAAGTCTCAGCCCGCTCTTCTGCAGGGAAAAGTTCATTATCGCGGGCTGTGTCAGAATACCCCTTCGCCGCTGACCCCCAAGGGTTAATGCGCACACAGCGGGGTCGTACTTCGTCAGACAACGGTCCTCGTACATTTACGCAGGGCATCGCTGTGCTCTTTGCAGGCGCAATATGGGCATCGATGAGCAAGTCGACGCAAGACGTGAGTCACCGTCCTCGAGGGTTCTCGTTATTCTGATGCATTCGACCCCAGGAATTGTTATCACTGGTCAAAGAATGCAAAGGAGGTGAAGAGGAAGGGCTTATGCAAGCTCAATACATGATGGTATGCCCCCGTGATCATGAGCCCATGGCATTCATCAAAGTAACCATCCATACTAAAAGCAGGATACACTCACCACAACTACGACCACGAGTATGGTCTATGGCCCTAGTCCAAGGATGGATGGCCCATACATGGTGGAGCGCGTTGTGCAATCCGAGTCGAGTCGGCAACAAATTGTTTACCTCGCCTCTGGAGAAGGTTCATGAGGTTACTCACACTCAATAATCAGGCCAGTATGTGTACTCCAGGTACTGCTACTACTCTCTTTTATTTTTAGTTGAATCCCGACCTTCAATGTGCCTTTTATAATATATCAACTCAGGAACTGTGTTCCTTTTGTGTAATTCTAGTTGGTGACTTATGGTACCCAGTAGAGTATTCAAACTCGACTACCCTTTCCGAGTTTGCTTTGAACACCCTAATTTCCGTAGTCGCCCACGTTTCTAAGCTTGTTCGGGAGTGGGAGATTGCTTCGCGGATCCACGTGACAATTTGACGAGATCGGAAAGCATATTACGCTTTGACTTTGTTCGGGCACGTACATACGCGTCCGCTGATCTTAAAAACTGGGACGACTGATCCAGAGAGACCGGTGTACTATCACGGAATCGGGGCCTCGCGTAGCTCTTCGGATTACTAAAAGCCTAATCACTTGGTGGGTTATTAGGCACATTCCGAACATTGGCGTTCCTATCGTTCCGACCAGGGCAAACAAAGCTTTGCCCGGTGGTAGTATTGTATGGGACATCACATGCTTGGTTCGTAGGTGTTCTACCCGCATCAATTTTTAGATCCAGCTGGTTACAGTTAGATATGCGCCAGGGGGCGGGAGCCCATGAGTTAGCGTGATCTCTTCCAACTCCCCACCTGTTGACAACTCAACTGCAATGCCGTGGCTACCCGACCATTATAATATACTTTGTAATGATGTATAGGGCCGCCAGTTAGCCAGTCAGACGTCGTAGGTAAAACGGTTTTATTACTGACAACACGCTCTCTGGCGAGACTGTACGCGAACGGAAAAGACAATATCGTGAGCTGATAATGTATAACTGTCCCTTGTCACAAGGAACCCCAAAATTGAAGCAAGAGTAACTGTACAGTGCCGATAGCGTCGAAATGCAGACGATCAATCAAAAATCCTCGTCGTTGTGGTACCCACTGGGAGTGGATGACCGCGCAGTCATCGCCTGCGGGGCCCCTCCGCGGGGTAAGACACTCATTGAACTGGAATTGCGGGAGCGCGAAAGTTGAAGGTGGGCGTTTTGTAGGGCGCTTTGCACTGATGTAACTTGTATCGGTGCTTCAGGTGGAGGAGAGGAAGCTCGTGAGGACGCAATAGATGGTGCGTAACTTGACCCACCCCCACGAGAGAGGGAAATATTATCCGAGAAGGTGTTGGCACGAGGGGATGCGCGCGGGCGTAGAGATGGTGGATACATTGAGCTGTCTGAAGTGTAACCGTTACTTTGGTGTGTGTTTATCGTCAGGTTTGGTGGCGTTGCGGGGTGTGCTCGGAGGGAATGGAGCAGCCAAGTCAAGGTGGTGAATATGCGCTTCACCAGTACTGGTGAGGCCACCGTCGCTCTCGAGCTGAATGGCGTAGGAGGTCGTGGATACGACGTTTCAGATGCCAACCCTCCATTGGCAACGCTAGAGAGCCCCTCTTCTTGTATGAGGTAAACAGCATCGCGCTCGACTCGTAAGGCGGTTTGTCTGAGGCAACGACGACATGCAGTTCGTATCCGGTGTTGCATTCGGTAAGCGAGAGAGATGAACGCAACGAGGAAGGTGCCATAGAAAAGAAGTGAAAAGAGAGAGAATCCAAAGAAACTACGATGTAATGCTGTTGGAATATGGTCTGCTATTCGGTCGTCGAGAGGGTCGAAGCCTGATAGTCCAGGTCTCGTCGGACGAGCAAGACCTTCTACATTTGGCGTTGTCTGAAACGGATCTAGCAGGGTCTCGCCATGCCCATCAGGCTCAACCTCCTTGCTTGCTTCAAGGACCATCTTTCCAAGCGTCCAGCTAATGGCAGTGTCCCCGATCGTGTCCACACTCTGGAACGTTGGTCGCCCGAGCCCCTTTTCTTTCGCTTTGTCACCCACTCTGTCACCTTCTGCGCCTTTTGGACTGGTGGAATTTCCTCCAGGGTCCATAATACGTGGCATGCCGATGCCTTCATGCAGGACGTTGGCTATCCATGCTGCTTTGAAGCATTGCATCTCGAGTCTTGACAACTCAACTTTCGGGCCCCATTTACCCAGCCCGATAATACGACCTTCTTCCTCGACCTGACCATCACCACCTAGGTACTCCTTGCCAGCTTTCCGTGACCAATCGTGGTGGGCAACTAACGTCGGCCAATCCTGAGCGCAGAACTTCGCTGCGGCCCTCTCGTACTGGATGAAGTCATACGGTCCGCCTAGGCCGAAGACATGTTCTGACGAGTACCAATACTCAGACACGCCGATAAAGTGCGAGACGGAAAAATCCATGTGAGGGACGTGCTTGCCTGCGAATAGGCAGGGTGCGTCAGGGCAGGGTGCGTCCTTATTGAGGAGAGGTTCGGTAAGTTGCAGGCACTCCGTGAAGTTGCCCGTCCCGACAAGGATGTGCGATTTTTGTTCATGTTCGTCGACAGGTTGAGTGTAGAATGGTGTCTCGGTTCTTCGGAGCTGTGGGGGGAGGCACGGGTCGCGAACGAGGTCGTCTGAGGACAGGGAAGTGCGGTGTTTTTCGTGTTCTTGGATGAGCTTGCCAGCATAACGCTCCCGCGCCTGATTTGTGCCGTACCCCAGCCAAGTGGTCACAAATACTCTGTGGACGATCAAGCGTCCATTGAGTAGTCGTAATCGGACGTCTTCAAGACCATCGATGTTGTTGGAATACACTGCAGCAGGCTCGAAGGCGATTTGTGTCGACGCTCCACCCATGTCGAGGAATCCGTAAGTTTGCCGTTGATCTGCGTGACCGGTAAAACCGTCCATCAAGTAGTTGACTGCGATCCATCCAAACAGCCCTTCCTCCTCACCGGAAATGATGCGAATGGAGGACCCACAAGGTCCCGCTGAGGAGGTGGGGTCCAGCCTGAAGTGTGAATGCAGACGGAAGAAGTCACAGGCGGCTTGTAGCACTGCATCTTGCTGTGAAGACGGCAGCAAGCGCATTCCCGCAGTTGCGAGAAGGAATAATGGGGTTTCGGAGTGCAAATGAGGTGGTACTTGGTCTGTCGCGTGTTCCAATAGGGGTAATAAATATTTGGCGACTTTCTCCGGAGTCGATCCAAACGATGAAAGACCTATGTGGAAGTCCAAATGTCGGAGTAAGCGGGTTTGCCAGGGACTATAGGGACAACGCATGAACACCATATAAAAATGTAATAGCGTCCACAATGTTTGGGGGAGTGAAGTAGAAAACTGCAACACGCGCTTTGATAGAGAGAGTACACTAGGGATTACGGATCACACAGCACGCTCACATAGTATTATTAGTTCAATTGCAAACGCGCGAATACGGCCTTTCGCCTGGAGAGGACTTCGAAGTTTAGCAGAGTATAGGGCAAGCCTTGAGCTTAGGAGTCTCACACCTGGAATCAACAACAAGGCATTCCGGTGTGCTGTGTATAGAGAAATACTCCTAGGTGAAATGAAGCGCAGGGCCGACCAGAAGAAGTGGTACGGGAGAATTTCGACAGTGACTGACCTGGCTCAACCTTGAGAACCCATTCGTCTGCACTCTTTGAACCCTTTTCGACAGCCGGGAGAGTGTCAAGAATATCAAGGTCATTCTGGTCGCGGACATAGCGGGCGTCGAGCCATGAATACAATTGCAGCCGTGAACCTGACGACCCAGCGTCTATGACGATTCCGAATCGTCTATTTGCAAGCCACGGATCAAATTTTGCGGGTGGGGGCATTGAGACGATCCGTCTCTTGTCGTGGCAAGGTCCAACTGCAGGTTGCTCCTGACTTCATTTCAGCCATTTTCGAAATAGCTTGCCAGCTACTCGCATTAGTATTCCAGATGGCTCTATTTACTGAATATGACATATTCGGAGGCGATTCCGATCTTAGCGACGTCCCTTCGGACAACGAATGGGAGAATTCCACCCTCCCGACGTGCAACATGGCCACGAAGCAAGAGCTAAGCCCGAGTAAATTAACAGCGGCTCGTACTGCCAGGGGTCGCTCTCAAAGCCGCGGAAATCTCGCGCTGGCCACGACGAACGATCGGCCAGCAAGATCGATGAGACCTCACAGCCTTCACACGACGTTAATCTCACCTAGCAGTGGTGAGATTTCTCCTGCGTCCAGCTCATCACCTCCCTCATTTGTCGCCTCCGGGTCTCGCAAGCGGAAAACACGACCTCCGGGAATTCCCATAGTGACCACTCCCGCCAAACGACGAAAGAGACAGGAGCACAGTCCCTTTGGTGGCTATCTCGATGCAATAAACAAGGCAACCACCCCTCGCAAACCCGCCCCTGTGGAGTTTCCCATCGGATTGGCCCCTTCACAGAGTCCTTCGAGACAAGAGGAATGGAACCTTCGAATGCTCCAGGATGCCAAAGTATTTGTCAAGCTTCTCCGCACAAATGGCTCTCCTGCGGTTTCCAATGCACCTTTCGGAGAAGTCTACTGGTGGCCTGCACGAGTGAGTGATATATTTATATTCTGATCGACAAGTTCGCCCATTAATGCTCCCTTAGTCCAGTGGACCCGTGGCCCTTGACCGTGTAGCTACGACACTTTATGGAAACGATGGATACGGGCGAAACCGTAACGTTTGCCTACCGACTGTGGTGAAGACGACCATTCATACCCTACGACCAAGTGAGCGCAATCGACTCTCCCGGTTTACTGCGCACGACTTTGCCGAAGCTCCAATCCCAACGACTCTGCAAGAATCTTTCAGAAAGGCTCTTCAGGATGCGATGGATGACGATGGGGACGACGAGCCCCTGGACCTTGATACTATTCGAGCGAAAGCCTCGCAAACTCGGGAGTATACTGCCTCTCCTGTACGTGCGAGTGCTCGCGAACAAACCGGAGAGGACGATGGTCACCTCTGGGAACCACCACCACCGCCAGAAAATCTTATGATTCCCGGGGAGCCCGTGTTGTGCAGGAGCCGCCGTTCCGACACAATACCGTATTGGCCAGCAAGAATCATGAAGTACATACCACCAATGCACCGTAATGCACAAGCAAAGTACGAGGTTCATTTCTTTGATCGGGAGAGAGCAGAAGTGACTCGTGGGCATTTCTTCACTTGCTTTGAAGAGGGGTTTGGTTCTTGCACGGTGTGTTCCTCGAATGAACCGCCATTACGGATGGCTGACTAAACCTGCTCAGGTGGACCTGTCGAAGCTCCACAGGTGGCACCAGGTGAATGGAGCAGACGAGACGCTGTTGAATACGCGAACCCCACCCGGTAGCAGGTCACCCTCTCCCGAACCCCTCGTTCCTCTCACTGACGTTGGAGTTCCTCTTACTCGGAGTCCCAGCCTACACAAACCGTTCACCCAGCTTACTCCACGCGAACAACTCGCCTGTTTCTCGCATATTCTCCAACTCATCATTCTTGACAAGTACGAGCCAACCCGTGACCTCAATATGGCGTGGATGGCGGGTGGGAAGAGTCGCCAGGCAGTTCAACTACGCGCAGGGATGAAGGGTGATTTGACAGATAGTGAAGGGAGTATCGTCACTGCTCAGGTCAGACGTTGGGCCCTGAGGGATGAACGATGGGCAAGTGAGGAAGAACGGAATTCCCTAAAGGATGTGATACCGGACGAGCCGATCATCATTTTACAGAAATCGGAAGTCCAGAACGCAGTTGTTCAGGTATGTTCGATCCTACTTTAACGTCCAACAAGTCAACCTGACATGTCACCAAGGACGAAGGGTCACTTCTGGCCGCTGTAATGGACACAAGACTGCAAATAGATACCTTGTCTGCTACTGCCTCCTTCCAGCGACCTCGAGGGAGCTTGGCATACGAATCCCTCTCTCGCATAGACCGGTCAGGCTATTCAATGGATGTTCTGATGCCCGAGGCCATAGTACAGCTTCTCCTCTGGCGAAACGGCGATCGAACTGAGAGCTCGCCGGGACCGCTCCCCGACCCGCAAGACGAAGCAGAGCTCAGGGAAAAGGGGCTTAAGATGCGAGATGAGTCAGAGAAGCAAAGTGCGTGGATTGGTGCAGTTGTTCAGGCTTGGAAGGCAACGCAGAGAGACAAAGAAATAAAAAAGCCGGGACGGCCCACGAAGGGCAGGGGAGCGGTGGATGAGTGATACTTGAAGAAGACGGTCCCAGATTATATGATGTTGTAGCATTTTTGCAGTTTGCAGCTCTTTTCTCGAATGTCAGTCAAAGTCTGTTGTCATGCAACCTACACGACGCTTGGAAGCTGCGACAGGATCACTCATTATGAACGACGAGCCACGTAATGTACGCAGGGGCATCGATATAGCGGTCGAGTTGCTTGATCATTCAAAGTCACGCGAGCAAGAATTAATATTAATCAATGTACCCAACTAGACACCCTTTCAATGGTTATTCATTGCCTGTTTGATTTAAAATAACTATCCCACCTCTACCGGATTCTGGTCACGTACCCAATAACCTATTGCCGATCGCGCTGCCCAGTTCGCGAAATTAACAGGATACTAGGACGCACCCGGTCCATGAAATTCATAAGGGTATAATGGATCTCCAGAGAGTTCTACACAGACATACATAGGGAAAGAAACCATATCTTCTCAAGGTCCGATCATGTCCCTGATCTCATACTATCATCCTGAGGATGCCAGGCCTAGGATTGCGGAGTCGTTCGGGCAATCAAGCAGACAAGCAAGCAAGCAAGCCTCATCTCACACCCCAACGCCCATACGCCCACCTGTACGTCGTCGTCGCCAGCCACAAGTTAGTCTCACCTGGATAACCGTCTTGTCTTATTTATTTATTTCTTCGTGTATTTATTTATGTTATTTATGTTATTTTCATTCCCAAACCTCGGCCTCGTTTTCTCCCGTTCTGTCGCTCGCTTGCTCGCTCACCGTCGACACTGCTAGTCTTGTCTCCGACACTCGCCTCTCGCCCATCTCGTGCTCGTACCTAAACAACCGCTGTGGATGCTTCCCACCAATATCGCTGCTTTTCAAGTTCATAAAGCTCATATCTAGCTATCAACCAACTTAGATCCAATCTCGCAACAATGTTTGCACCCTCCACGACCACGACCGCGGCCAAGCCCCCGCACAACAGCTCCTCCCTCTGAGAGTGGTCCCTCACGTCAACGCTGCTGCTGCTCCACAAGCTCTCACTAACACCAACATCAACGGTAACCCGTACCCAGTCACTGCGATGCCACCCTCTTCCTGGGTGACCTCGAGTCTTGGATAGCTGAGTACTACCTCGTCCAGCTTCGCGGGACACAACCAAGATGCACGTCCCTCGTCCTCCCGTCGCCACCCGTTATCCCAGCAACTCTGGCTAGGCATTCCTCATCATGGCTAGTCCAGAAGCCGCCTTCGGGGTCTCCCACAAATTTGGTCCCGATGCTGCGCCCGCAATGGTGTCTCCCGCGACCCCAATCTCTGTCAACGTGGCGGTTTCCCCCCTCCGCCTCATCGAGCCTTCCATTCATGTTGCAATGCACCGTTCAGCGCTGTGTCCAGGGGGTTACGGATTTGTCTCGTCCGTCCTTTGCTCTATCCCTCGATTGTCCTCGATCTTCCCGCAAGCGCCACATTATTTTTTCTATGGCCGTAGCCCCTGACCCGGTTGTGCAGCAGATTCACGAGTGAGGCTGATCAAATCTGCACACTCACAGAGGTGCAAGGCTTTCTACCGCAAGTCTCGTCCCAGTATGTGATGTTTTCACTTTTGCAAAATGTGTCCTGTCTGACTTTCCGGTATCCCCCCTCAGTGTGCTTGTCGCATGCTATGGCTAAGAACAAGGCTGCAGTCGCTGACGAGGGACCGCCAGATACAGTCCCGGTCACAGTCCGCAACGCCGGCGATATCCCCGTTTTCACCCCATGTTGTTCGACCCCAACGCCTTCGTATCGTCACGAGCACAGTCGCTGGTTAAGAACAACTATGGGGCCACCAAAACCCCCCACCCGTACCGTGGTTGAACACTTGCTCGGCAGGGCTCCGGACCCGAGTGCCCCTTCACACCTTCTCAATGCAACGATGTGTACCAACCCCCCACAGCCGCAACCTTAATTAAAATTTAGCTAGACTCTTGTGGGTGGGGTTTCGCTCCTCACCCTGAGAACCTTCGTCGCGCCATTTGGCCCATTGTACTGCGTATGTTGTTCACCTCATCTCTTGTGCACCTTTCTATTGTCCCTAATACATACACCTCCCTAGGTCAAAGTCCCTCTCGGCAAATCATGCGACTTCGTTCAATTCGTCTGTATGGCGACGCAGAGCGCGCTATTGAGGTAGTAAGGTCCGCCTGAGCTGGGGCCGCAGTGTGTATCTTTACTACTGCTCCTGATGCCTCTGTTTACCTGACTGCGTTTTCTCCATTTCTAGATCGTTCCTCGGCCGCCCCTCCGGCTGTGTCCGCAACCCGGCAATCTCCTTAAAACCCTAATAGCAGAACCTTCCGAAAATCGTTCCCCTTCAGTATCGCCACTCCAGTCCCGAAGGTCCCCTGACCAATGATCAAGTCAACCGCACCATTGAACGCCTTCAGGATATCATTCTCAATAATGGTGGTTGTCCAAGCCCGAACAGGGGACCGCCCATTCCGTCGGCTGGGGGACCTCCCCCGCACCTATGGGACACCTTATTCCAACGGGATTGGAGGTGGATACATGCACAACGGAGGAGGGACCCGCCGCGTTTGGGGGTGAGCTCGGCCGCGGCGAGGATATGGCTACAATGGTGGTAGATACGGTGGGCACCCTGTGCAGGGCTACGGAGGTGACGTGGGGATGGGTCACCCCGGATATGGGGTTGGGCTGGGCCGTCTTCTGTCCCCAAGGACCAGCTCCTAGCCACCTATGGCGGCAGACCCATATCTTCTGCTACCCCTACTCCGTACGGAGGTGGATACGGCAGCGGAGGTGGCGGCGGTCATGACGACCTGCCCCTCGGTCTTGGAACCGGCGGTGTTGCCTACGGAGAATTTGCGGGTTACGACGGCATGGAGGTACTGGACGTGGACTTGGAATGGGCATAAGTCACGGAGATGCCGCGCCCGGTGGTGCGCTCGGTGTTGGAGGATTCGAGTTCGACGACGCGAGCCCACAGTTCCCCGCTGCGTCCAATATCCTTCGTACCAGGTCCCCGTTCGGCTGCGGGGGGACTCCTCGGGTGTTGATAAGCTCCCTAGGTCGTTCTCCTTCCGCGTTAGTGGAGGTGCGGGCGATGCGAGCCGTGCTCCGGGCGCGGTTCGGACCACTACAGCGACAGGTGGTGCTGGAGAGTATGCGTCGAGGTATACCTAAGTAATTAGGGGATGAAATTGAGCTTGTGTAGTATCGGTTTACGCAAGCCTCTTTCGACTCCACATACGATCCCCGGCCCCATACATCCGAACCCGACTATTTATCGTACATATCACCCGCAAATCCGAATCCCAGCACCACAATACCCGCCTGTGGATGTCGCAAGGTGGTATAGCGACCCTCGACATTCAACATAATCTTGCACTCGAGTCAACAACCCAACCCTACGACCCACAGCGCTGTCTGCGCTCCTCTCACGGATCCCATGGCACAATACCAGGGGCATACTGAAACAAGAGCAATGAGCCTGCTCCTCGCCGTTCGCGACTGCTTGCTTCCTCTCTCCTTTCCACTCCAAGACTCGTCTCTCTGGTCCTAAACCAACTCTGTCACATAAGTCTCTTCTCTTTTGCTCCCCGTGTTTTCTCGATGAAATGGTCTAACCGACTTCGTATGTTTCGTCCGCTCCGCATCGTTCTCCCACACTTTCTCTGGATTCTCCCCGCCCGCTGCTGCTTTTGTGTTTGCCCTTCCATTTTCCAAAGAATATAGCGTAGTTTCCCCCCAGCCTTTCTAGAAGAGACGCGCATCCCCGTGTTCTCAAGTCCGATTTCTCAGTCTCGATTACTTTTGATATAGGTTATGAATGCCTCCTGATTAAGTACATGCTCAAAGAATATTCACGATTTCGAGTTTCACATCTGCTTTCGAATTCTTTTTCTTTTTCTTTTTCTCTTTTTCTTTTCTTTTTTTGACTCGTCTCCGTCTCCCCCATTGCATCTACAGTGCCTCACCAGGCAATGTGCCACCACCAACCTGCGTGCCATTGGTACTTGCGGGTGTTGATAGAAGCTGTCCTGTAGCTAATATGTTGTATAATATCAGTAGAATTCATGGTCCAAATTAGGAGTGGATCGGCCTCAGGTGGCCAGTGGAGTGCGCCTGAAAGTCCGTGCAGAGCCAATCCCTAAGGCCCTTTGCCACCCAGTGCAGCAAACAGTCAGTACCCCGCAGGTTTGCTGTGCTCACCATGTGCATGTATGTTATCTACATATGTGATAATTATTATGTGGTTGTCCACTCTGTTTTCACAAGGCAGCAATGCAATCTATGTCAAGTTTGAGGAGTAAAGTGTAAATTGCATAGAGCCCCCCACACAATGCCAATCTCCAAGCAAATAGCTACAACAGCTAAAGAAGATGTTCAAGATCCTATGCTTCTTGCTGTGAAGTTCTACACTGAGCATCTTGAGGCTGGCCACCCATGTTACATGTCTAGTATTTCTCTAACTCAAGTAAGTAGCTTTATGGGTAACTATCCAGTGGGTTTGTTGATTGCAGGGTTCCTACTAAGTTACTCCAGTATGCCCAATGTGGGTAATCTGTATATGAGTCTTAGGAGGTGATATAATATGTATTCAGTAACTCCTTCAGAGTTATAGGTATGTAGATTCTTAGTATAGTATTTAGATTAGGATCTTATCCTCAGAATTGGTATTCTCTAAATATTAACTATAGATTGCAGTTAGGCAGAGCCTGACACAAGTTTAGTAGCTTTGGTAGATTTGGTGAAGGATATTCTTGAAGTCACACAATTCACACAAGTTCTCTGTAGCACAATGCACTCCTTCTAGGATAGTCTCACCAGTGATAGGTTTGCAAAGTAGTGCTCTATAGCAGAATGTAAGATGTTAAGAGTGATAAAAGTAGATTGATTCCCAACATGACCAAAAAGTGGCCTCCTTATATACATGTAGAGCCTCACAGCCACAGAGTATTCAGTCCCATGGTTTGACAGATTTGATGCTGTCATAGGTGTCAGGCATCATAAGCATCATTTGTCAAGAGTCAGACACTTTACAAGTCATTATCAATCATGATTACATATTAGCAAGTGTATGTATTGTACTATTCAAATGGAGAAGCATATGACAAATCTCAGAAGACAAATCATTGTTTAAACACGTAAATTCTAATTGTCAATTCAATCATTCTGTAACAACCCAGTTTCATTCCATGCTTGTGCAATCAAGTTTGGGGTCTCCAGGGAGACACTGTGCCAGCATATTACAGGAGGACATGTAAGGAAGCCAATGATGATATGGCATGGTTTACACCTGAGGATCAGGTTCTTATTGGGTTTCTCAAGGAGATTGCTGAGCAGGGCTTCCCTGACACAAACAGGTACCTCAGGGAGCATGTCAATGCCCTTCTAAGGGCAAAGAAGGGAGATCCAACCTTCTCTGTGGTATCAATTGGGTTGATCACTGGCTGGAGCGCCACAATGACCAGCTCAGGAAATACTGGACTACTTCCCTTGATAATGTCCATGCAAAGGCCCTCCACCCTGCTACTGTTTCAGATTACTTCTCAAAGGTCCACAAGGTCCTCACAGAGCACAAGATTGACCCCGATTGCTTATGGCCAATGGATGAAACAGGCCTCCAGTTCAATCATACTACCAAGAAGAGGGTAATTGGGGAGTCAGGGAAGTGACAACAGCACTCCATACGAAATGGAACATGAGAATATGCAACTGTAATCCCTCTGATCTCTGCTGCTGGTGCCTGCCCACCCCCAACAGTCATCTTCCAGGGAGTCTGGATGAACACCCTCTGGACTGGTCAAGGCAACCCATTAAAGGCTGCATGAGTGCCTTATTCAATTCGATTCTACTTACTGATTAGACATAGGCTTCACATGTCTGACAAGGGCTACACCAGCAAGGTGATTGGCTGTGAATGGATGAAAATGGTGTTTGACCCACAGACATCTCCTATTGCAAATGGGCGTGTCTGTCTACTTGTAGTAGATGGCCATGCATCCCATTTCACCTCAGAGCTCCTTGAATATGCTCAGGCACATCGCATTGTTGTGCTATGCCTACCAAGCCAATACCACACATTGATTGCAGAGTGGGTATCTCTATCATTTGCCTTCAATCATTGCTTACTATTATCCCTATCAGCCATGGATGTCCTTGGCTTCAAACAATTCAAGGATGCCTATGCCAATGTCCTTCAGGAAAGGGCTTGAGAAGGAGCTGGCATCCTCAACAAGGCAGATTTCCTTGTTGCAATTGAAAAGCCATTTATTCTGACATTCACACCTGAGAACATCAAAAGGGCCTTTGAACTGGTTGGTCTCCACCCCTTCAATCCCAATGCAATCACCCCTGCAATGATGGCTCCAAGCAAAGTGACCTCTCAGAGCACCCAACTCAATGTCAATGAGTCAAGCCCAATCAAGCGACTCAAAATTGCACTCTCAGATGCCCTCAAGCTCGATGCACCTGCCCCACCTCTCCCCCTGCCTTTGACCTCCCCTCCTTCCATAACCCTTTCACCAGTGCCAATGCTGGACCTGTCTCATCATCTGTACCACCCTACGACTACTTCCAGTGGTTCTGGGCTAGCAACAAGTGCCATAGACCTACTGGCTGGTACACATGCACACTGGCTGGTCTCAGATCGACCCATAACCTCAGCCGATCGCTTTGATATTTTTGACACACCTCCTGACACCTCCTTACATCCACCTCCCATCCCCAGTGATCCCAAAAACTCATCTGCTGAACCGGATTTCACATCACTCTCACCTGATGAACTACAGGCTTACACCAGATCGCTACTCAACCACTCACACAACCTGGTTGATGTACTCAAGGCACAAAGGATACAGATCAGGCTGGATGGGATGGTGATCAGTCAGTTACAGGGGCAGATTTACCAGAAGGAGAAGCATACCAACAGGCAGGGCTCTCTCACGACACTGACAACCATTGCAACAGATCCTGTCTTCATTGAGGTGGTAAAGGAGATTGAGAATGCCACCAAAATGAAGAAGGCGAAGCAAGAAGCAAATCAGGCAGCCAGAGCAATGAAGAAGGCACTCAAAGTGAATCAAACTGCAGCTAATGGTACTGAAGGTGATAGGAGTGGAGAGGGTACTGATGGGGATCGTGCCCATGCTGGATTGCAGCAATCAGATGCTGCTCCAGCCCCATTGGCCACCAAACCAATGAAACAGACAAGGAAGCGCCATGTTATGAAGAGACATGAGGTAACTGATGCTTTAGAGGGGCCAGTTTTGGTATCTATGCAAGCTGCACACCCTTGCCGAGGTGTTGTACACAAGAATTACTGTGAGGATTTTGATTTTGATTACATTCCCTGACTCAAATTTGTTACTAAAAATCTTTGTATATTCATGAAATACTATGTATGAATTTTCCCGATTTTTCCCTTCTCTTGTTCAGTGCTAGCACTGGGTGGCACATTGGGTGGTGGGCCTTGGAAGTGGCCTGAAAATTGCATTGCCTCTGACAGCTCTGACAGTTCACCACCGGCCTTCTGCCGCTCACAGTCCACTCATTTATGTTCATACTATATGATAAATATATTATAAATAATTTATGCTATGTACATCAAGTGCTATACTGCCATCTTCTTAAGTGGCATGGAAGGTGGTGAAGTACTGTATCAGGTCTCTGAAGTCTTAACTCCCCTCTTGGATTATCCTCCATCTTCCATGCCTGCCACATACATCTCACTGGTTGGTTGTCTATGCTAATAAATATCATTCTGCTGTGCTGTCATGAATGATGTCAGATGCATGTCCTTTTGGCGGGTGTTGGTCATTTGTGACAAATGAGGAGCTTAAGGAAGGTGGGATTGAACTTCAATAACCACGGAGTATTTCATACACCAAAGTATATACAAAAGGTTACGAAGAAGGAATGGTTAACGCTGTTCACTATTGAAAATTTGGGGCCAATCGGTTCCAAAGGCAAAGTCTCCAAAATCAAGAGAAACTGATCGGATGTCAGATGTAAGAGGAATTGTAATGAGAGCGGGTGTATGGAGGCCTCTACGACAATCTGGGGGTACCCAATAGAGTAAGCCACCGTCTGAGTCTCTGACCCAACCCTGTGAGTCAGGTTGTGAAAAAAAATGAGCATGGACTGAATTACAAGGCGAGGATGGTTGATGTAAAAATGGCTCCGACACATCGATGGTGTTGCTAGTAGATCCAGAAGCAATGTGCTGCCCATTGGGATCGGAAGCAACGGACGCCACAGTCGCAATTTCTCCCTTTCGACGCCTACCAACTCCGGCGTTAATCTCGGCCTCCCAGATTCGAATCGTCTTGTCAAGAGATCCAGAGGTGATGTACCGTCCATCGGGAGAGTAGGCGACGGACGACACACCGTCGCTATGCCCCTCCAGAGGTTTGCCAACTGCAGCACCGGTCTCGGCATCCCAGATTCGAATTGTCTTGTCGAAGGATCCAGAGATGACGTGCCGACAATCGGGCGAGTAGGCGACGGAGTCCACACTCCAGCGATGCCCCCACAGACGTTTGCCAACTGCAGCACCAATCTCGGTGCCCCAGATTCGAATCGAGTTGTCATCATATCCAGAGATGATGTGACGCCCATCGGGAGAGCAGGCAACGGAGTTCACACGAAAGCTATACGCCTCCAGAGGTTTGCCAACCGCGGTACCAGTCTTAGCATCCCAGATTCGGGTTGTGCTGTCATGAGATCCAGAGATGATATGCCGCCCATCGGGAGAGTAGGCGACGGACCACACACGCTCACTATGCCCCTCCAGAGGTTTGCCAACTGCAGCACCAGTCTCGGCATTCCAGATTCGGATCGTCATATCCCAAGATCCAGAGATGATGTGCCGCCCATCGGGAGAGTAGGCGACCGATGACACACGCTTGCTATGCCCCTCCAGAGGTTTTCCAACTGTAGCACCAGTCTCGGCATTCCAGATTCGAATCGTCTTATCATCAGATCCAGAGATGATGTGCCGCCCATCGGGAGAGTAGGCGACGGACCACACACGCCCACTATGCCCCTCCAGAGGTGTGCCAACCGCAGCACCAGTCCCGGCATTCCAGATTCGGATCGTCATATCCCAAGATCCAGAGATGATGTGCCGCCCATCGGGAGAGTAGGCGACCGACGACACACGCTCGCTATGCCCCTCCAGAGGTTTGCCAACCGCAGCACCAGTCTCGGCATCCCAGATTCGAATCGTCTCGTCAAAAGATCCAGAGATGATGTGCCGCCCATCAGGAGAGTAGGCAACGGAGCGCACATGTTTGCTATGCCCCTTCAGAGGTGTGCCAACTGCGGCACCAGTCTCGGCATCCCAGATTCGAATTGTGTAATCATCAGATCCAGAGATGATGTGCCGCCCATCGGGAGAGTAGGCGACGGAGTTCACAGCCCAGCCATGCCCCTCCAGAGGTTTGCCAACTGCAGCACCATTCTCGGCATTCCAGATTCGAATCGTCTTGTCTTCAGATCCAGAGATGATGTGCCGCCCATCGGGAGAGCAGGCGACGGAGGTCACCCATGAGGTATGCCCCTCCAGAGGCTTGCCAACTACAGCGCCAGTCTCGGCATTCCAGATTCGAATCGTACTGTCAATAGATCCAGAGATGATATGCCGTCCATTGGGTGAGTAGGCGACGGATTGCACACCATGAGTATGTCCCTCCAGAGGTGTGCCAACTGCGGCACCAGTATCGGCATCCCAGATTCGAATCGTGTTGTCATCAGATCCAGAGATGATGTGCCGCCCATCGGGAGAGTAGGCGACGGACCACACACTCGATCTATGCCCCTCCAGAGGTTTGCCAACTGCAGCACCAGTCTCGGCATCCCAGACCCGAACCGTCTTGTCCCACGATCCAGAGACAATGTACTGGCCATCTGGGGAGTAGGCAACGGATTGCACCCAGCTGGTGTGCCCCTCAAGGGGCTCACCACTCATAGTACCAGTCTCAGCATCCCAGATCCGAATGGTCTGGTCGCTGGATCCGGAAATGATCTGCCGCCCATTGGGGGAATAGCTCATGCAAGTAATAGCGCCAGTATGTCCAATCCATGACAATGGCGGTGCTGGCCATGACAACAATCTCCCTCTCACCATCTTGATGGACTTAGTAAACCTCGTGCTGAAGGTCTTTGATAAAGTCGAGCGTAAGGGCAAGAAGGGTCGGCCTGAAATATATGTGTGCGGAGCGCTGATAGAGATAGGAGCGCGAAAGGCGAGGATGAAACGGCAAACGTCCTCAATTCTCTCACGAAGAATAGGACTTCCATTCTACTGCCAATCAGAATTACCCAAAATACAAGCTGGAGCTGAACTCACCTTGGCCCAGGATATCACGTTTTGAATGCTCAGAGTACCCATCGCGACCCTTCCCAAAATGCTCAATACTTCAATCCAAAATAATGGGCACGGCCCCTCAAAGAATTTCTCCAAGTATTCCCACACTATCGGATCATTATTGTTGGGAGCAAAACAGAGATGATTTGACCAATAAAGAGAACTATACTGCAAGTAGTCGGGAATGTCCTCTTTGATTCGGGATGGGAGATCTTTGATATCCGCGTTAGAGAGTCGGGAATCTTCGAGTCCGCAGATATTGAAACGGAGTTGGCGAACCATCGTCTTGAGGCAAGCAATTCCCAGTTGCACATTCGCCTCCTGGCGGTTGATTCGGTAGTCGCGGGGACAGTGGTCGCTGACAAGGAATTCTGAAATTGATAAATGGCGGACACGAATGCCTCCATTGGTCCCTTCGTCTCGATATAGCAAAGAGCTAAGCTCATTCACCCACATTTCTACGAGGTTTGGTTTTACTCCCGCAAGTTCTGCAATTGTCTCCTCGCACAAGGCGCGGTACGGGGCCGCTGTGAGAAGGACACCAATCGTCCGTCGAAATTCGGCTTTACGATGCTCTACTCGCGACTCTAGGATACTTGAGTAAAGTCCGTATAGAGCTTCCAACCCAGCACCAGCTGAATCTTCGGAGGCTGCTTGCAAGGACTCCGTGGGGTCCTCGCAATGCTCAAGGGCAAGAGCAAGGGTCTTAATGAAGATGAAGAGACCATTCGCCTGAGAGATAATTTTGTCCAAGAGCGGTTCTTCTGGCCACGGCGCGGAGAGACACCATTTCTGGCCGACCGGGTCAAACTCGCTTCGGGCGAAGACCCGCAAATCATGACTGGCTTCTTGATCTGTAGCCAAATCATATTCCAAGTACGACGACTGGGTGAGTCCATCAAAGAACCGTCGGATATCGGCTTCGGGTCTGCTGGTGATGATAATTTTCAGCCACGAAGCACGTGCGGCCGCGCTGGTGAGGAGCTTCAGGAGGGCTGGGCGACTACGATTGTTGCCGCATTCGTCGAATGCGTCGATGACAAAGACGAGAGAATCGTTTGGGCGTTTAGGGAGGTTATCGAGCAAGTCAAGGAGGAATGAATCCTTCATTGACTCTGATGTGAGGTTTGGGTCGCTACGAAGACAATTTGCCGTGATGCTTCGAAAGGGGGGGTAGACTCTGGCGAGTTTGTAGATGAGACTCGGGAGGATATTTCGGGGCTTGCTCAAGTTCGGATCATCCCTCCGGCAGAAAAAGCCCCCAGCAAGCTGTCCTTGATCATGGAGGCTTGCACAGATCGAATGAGCCAACGATGTTTTGCCGATTCCGGGCAAGCCGTAGATCCAGTATGTATTGCTCTGAGGAAGATCTTTCTTTTCCGATTGATGGGACACCCAATCTACGATCTCCTTGAGGCGGGATTTACGGGTGCCATCCATACAGCGGAGGTCTTGGTCATAGCCGGTCTCGATAGGTTTAAGCTGCTTGAGTAGAAGGTCTTGCTCTACTAGCTCTACATGAAACCACTGAGAATACACTCGTGCGGTATTGGGACAATGAGTGCTTACCACCCCGTTTCGCTAGGCGCAGAGTCTCAACCTCGACTGCACTCAGGAAGTTTTTAATGACAGCAGCCAACTCTTCACCCAATCTTTCCATCGTGTCATTGTCCCTCGAATAAATCAGCGCACCTCCTGCTCGCTCTGCGACCATTAGCATCTGCGGAATCCAGAAAAGAGATAGCCTACTGAATCGCCCACGCTTGACGTACTCGCATAAAAATTTGGCGATCTCTTGCATTACTTTGAACATTCGCGGCATTATTTCACCCAAGATATCTGTTTCTTCGCTGACTATTTCGTCCGCGACTTTCTCCGCCAAATGCGAGACATGTTTCAACTGATCCAACAGGCTCAATGGCATCTGATCGTATTTGTTTTGTTCCTTCAAGAGCTGAATGATCAAGCATTACCTCTGCTTTCGGTAACGCCAGTAGAGAGCACGAACCTCAAATGTGACTTTGGCAACACCGAGGACAGCCTTTGCGATCGGATCGAACTAAGGGGTGTCAACGTCCTGTTGGTTTCCGAACGGGCAGAGCTGACCTCAGCGAATACAGCGCCCAGTCGAATCCCTTTTTCCAAAGTCCTCTCCATCGTTTTACTCATCAGTGGCCTGAACTCCTTCATCAACTCTTCAAGGTTTTGGAGCGACGAGCGCAGCGGTTCCGTCTATGTGGGCATTGTGAGCTGGCTGAGAGGCGTTGTGGTAAAGGTGACGAACGGTAGCATTCGCAGAGAACCGCAATTCTAGAGACACAGGATGCTTTCCAAGGTCAACTACCCCTGCTCTTGTCTGTCAGACATGAGCGGACCAGGTCGTCATCACGACTGACTCGGTATAATGAATTCATGCCTTGTGGAGCTCCAATAGTCTTCGGAGAGCCCTTGTAGATCGATCTCTTCGACCACTTCGTTGACCTGTCGCATCTTCGGCAAAAACCGATGACTGGTGATACTTTGGATCCCCACACGCATTTTGGATTCCGGAGAAATATCTCTACGAATACAGGGCCTTCAGTGAGTGCATACAGTGAATACAAGGGACATACGAGTGTTGGACTGGTGTCCAGGTTCGGTTACCATCAAATTGTAGTTCCATCTCCTCGTTTCCCTCAAACAACTCAAGGTGATACTTCGATTTTGTACCATGTTGCAAAGTGATCTCTATATGACGCACAAGATCAGCGGTGTGACCCAGATCGGAGTGAAGCGCGCGCCGCACGATCTAAATGCAAGCTTTTTGGTCGTCAGACAACAATGCTGCGCTAGCTGTCTGGGTGCTCACAAGTGGATTTCCTTGGGTGCTTGAGCGGTCATTGTGGTTTGCCTTGAAAGACCTAGAGTCGAGTCGAGGAAGTTGAGGATTGGGAGGCCGCCTGCAATGTGGGATCAGTGAGGCACTGATGATTGACGCTGGAGCTGTTAACGCCGAAAGCCCTGAGATACGGCCGCCTCGCTGGTTTTCAAATAGTGACAAAGAAGCGCGAGCCAATCGCATTCACTACTGACTTGTCCGCCACGTATGTGCTCCGTAGCACGCGGCGAGTTCAAGGAACCGCCCGTGCCGTCCGTGCCGCAAGTTCGATCGCGGTCGATAATACCCATGAGGACGACAACAACCGATCGAGTATCGACCCGCCACTGCACTCCCACCGCCACGACACCGCCACCAACTCCACACCTCTCCCACTCGTCCGTCCATCCGATCCCTTTGCCCACACACCCTTACTGTCAGGGAGTAGCCAAATAGACGACCTGGGCTACGGGTTCAACTTTCTGTAGAAAGTTGTAAAGAAAATCATAATATATATATTATGTTGAAATATTGTTGTCCACCGAAAGTGGGAGGTTCGCTGGCCCTCAATCGTGACCAAGCTCAAGTGCAAGGTTGAGCATGGGGTGGCCCAAGTCAAGCGGGGTCTAAACCTCTGCTATTCCACGTGGTCAACCTTGTGTCCTCCTGTCTTCCTTCTGTATCATTTGAGCCAACACCTGCTCTGAACTCTTCAGAGATCGGGATACAAATCACCGCCAACCATGCCGCCAAAGAATATTCGACCACAGAATGATGCTCAAAAACAGGTTAAAAGTGCATTGGACTTCAACAGCGGGCGCATTGCGGCAGTACGCACCAAACCGTGGCAGCACGGTTCGATCTCCCAAAGAATTAGAGTGTCGAGATTGTGGAGGAACAGGATTGACAACGATAGAAGATACTTCTCAATGTAGCTACCAAGTCTCTAGTTAGGATGTATTCTGAGACTAGAAACTCAATTTCTCCGACATTCCAAGACTGTCTATTTGGGTCCTCCAAGCTGGGCCCGATGACCGCCTTGTCGCGCTTCACAAAATCTGAAACATCACCCATGTACTCTAGTTGTTCAAATAATTTTATTTATGTAATTACAGAACTACAGCGCTGATATCAAACGGTGCCGAAAGGCTGCCGAAGATCGTCTATTTGGCTACTCCCCCATAGTAATACCCCAGCCTCAAATTGGCTCACCCCACACAGGTCCAGACCCTTCTGTCCTGCCTCCACCTCCACAACCGCCTTGCCCTGTGAATTCCCTTTCACTGGCCATTCTCCAAGGTGACACACCAGGCTTGAAGCTACTCCCCGACGAGGTTTGGAGTCGCCTCGAACATGGACGAGGACGCCCGTCGTGCACTCGTCACCCATCATTTGCATTCCACCTTCGAGTTTTCGTCCCCTTCTCTTTCTTCCAGCATCGGCCATGCGGTCAAAGGGGCTATCAGTCAAGTACAGCTCTACCCTGAAATACGCCCAGCTTTTCATCACAAGTGATCGCCAAGCGAGCACAGCAGTGAGGAGGACTCTAGCCCTGGTGGCGATGGAGGCGAAGAGTGCTTTTTCGCCAAAAGGAAGAGTTGGTTCTGGAGAGTGATCGATCTGAGGTATGCATTACAACATTTTCTCGCAGTGAGCAAGCGCTACATATTCCAATTTCTCATTTAGGCCAGCCTTTTCCTACCCATCCCCTCGTTGCCTATCCGCCTTCGTGTCACCTTCGTGCTGCGATTTCTACGTTTCCACATCCAGTCAACGTCGCATGTGTAAGGCAGCCCCAGCACCACCGCAGTGGCACTGTCCTTAGGACCGCACGTCATCTCTCGACGGCAACACCGAACCCACCTCGACCTACTTGACCTTTCTGCGGCCGAATGTGATTTTACCAGCACCGACAAGCAACCCGAGTATCAGCACACACACCGAATGTATCAACTACCACCCAACGCCGCCGCCGCCGCCTCTCAAACAATAACGATTCTATGGGCTGTAATCTAATGATGATCACCTCACGACATCTTCGCTTGGACCTCTGCCTGATTCATGACCTCAACAACGCTCTATCTCACTTCTCTACCATACAAAAACCATGTGCTCAATTCGGTCTGGAGTCACACCCGTACGGCGCACCTATACCCTGCTTTCACGAATTCTAAAGTACTCGATTACAATAAATGACTATGGACTCCCTGCTATCCTCATTTCGAGTCCCCCTTCCCTCTCCTCCTACCCCCTCCATCCCCTCCGCTCTCCCCACCCACCGCACTCCGTCTCAGTTGTTTCCCGACGCATTCGAATCCATGCAGTTGTGCTAGCTGGTTGGTCGGTACGGAAGCTCCCCTCTCCCTTGTTATTTGCCTCCACAAGTGCTGTGGCAGAAACCGGAGTCATCTCTCCCATCTCCCCCCGTCTCCGTCTCCGGTTGCTTTCAGTGCAGACGAGTCAACCATGGCCTTTGCATTGCAACATAAATGGAAGGGGGCGACGAACCCGGGGGAATCGCCACGTAGACCGAGATTGGGATTGCGGAAGACATTCATGAGGTCAGCGTTGGTGACGTCGTCGGTCGCCGACGGCAGTGCTGCACTCGATGGCGCTGTCGACGGGGCCAAGCTCCTTTCCAATAGCTGCCTGGGCGAGAGGAGAGCCAGCCCAGTCGACCCGAGGAGACTGCAAACCTGGACGAGGTAGCATCTCTCAGCATCTCTACCCGTCTTCCGCACGCTCAAGTCCCCTAATACGAACCCCGCTAAACCAGATCATCGAGTGGGTGACCACCTTTTTCACTGGATATATACTAAACATGTCACTCAAGCTAGCCCTTGATGGTAAAAGGCTCGATCCCGACACTCAGGGTGGTCGGAGAGGACCCGTGCGGCCACAAAAAGTAAGGTTTCTTAGTTTCCTCCAGGTTCTCCTCGTTCATATGAGCCTAGGTACTCCTCTTCACCATTAAAGATCTCCTCGTAGCTGATTTGCTCCAATCACACAGCCAGCACCCAATCTTTTTTGTTGGACTTGACGAGATTAGAAGCTGGCAAGGAAATGGCATTACACGAACCATCACGATTTTCACAGCACCCTTCATGAGTTTCTCAGTACGTACAAATGATACGAACGCGCTGGGCCTTACTAATGCTTGCCTAGCTGGAGCCGGTCCGGCGCGAGTTGGTGTTCAACGTGGGCCCTGGAAACGCCCCAAGGAGATGCAAGGAAGGTTAGAACTTGCGTCTCCAACCTTACTGCAAGTGCTGTCAAGTATCCTCCCCGCCGATCCGTCACAGTTACAGCATCCATATTTCATGAACCGGATGGTCTCCGCATTGAAGGACACGTTGCAATCGAGAGTGTTGTCAGCGATACCGGTTGTGGGAATCCGCCCAAGAAGCCAGAGAGCATCGTCAGAGAATTCGAGCAGGTCGGCTCCTCTACAGGAACGAGGCTGGGTTAGGTGTGTGGGCAGAAATAACGATATTCTCTCATATTGATCGTGCCGTAGGTCTTGGTTTAGCAGTAGTCGCATGGACGGTCGAACACCTTGGCGGGCACTCCGAGTTGATTCTCGTATTGGTTTTTACTACTTACTTCCGTTCCCTGTAGTCGACCCAAATGCGTTCCATTCGCGAGATGTCTCAACCCTCTGTCTAGACGATAGAAGGGTCAGTGGGGGAAATAGTGAGATAGACAGCCTCGTATCGGCAATTCCAACTAGTCATATGGTTCCGCATGCTCCGTCGACGAGTCCTAGGCCACATCTCGTCGGCCACGACCCAAAAAGCAGCGCTTATCTATACATACTATACGCTACCAGCACTGCTCATCCTCGATTCCGCACTATTCCGTTGACTGAAATGTAGTATACACGTTATAACATGATCGCCAATGTTACTATTTGAAACGCACAAGGGAAGGCAAATAGAAGCACACTTACGACGCCACCACAACGTGACCTGTCAGGAGTACGTTGGTTCGTCACTATGCCTCGATCATGTTGCACTGGAGATATCCATTGGCACGCCCCCTCGTGACAAACAGTAGAGTATCACATTCATTTCCTAACAATACGAAATATATTTCCTAACTACCTTGCCTTAACGTGAACACCAAAGGTTGGGAATCAGCAGTCACATATACAGCCCCTTCCAAATCGCCGTTGGTTCCAGAAGCAAAGGAAGGGGGGACTCCTACTACTTTATAGCTACGTCCTTGCTGCTCTACACCTTATAATACGACTTTACTTGGTACTTCCCAAATATTTTGTACATTTTTTTTGAAAGAGAAGTCCATGTAATGTCCAGCGAAGATCGTCTTTTGGTGACAGACAGTACTACACTTACTCCTATCCTATTTGCTCGCAGGTACAGCTTTAATTCCAGGAGTTGTGTGGTTGATGTTTGTCTTGCACTTTGAACCTGACATCGATGGAGGACGAATTATTGAAAGCGTTGGAGTCGGTTGCGAACGAACCCTTCAATCTTAAGCACCATGCAGTGCATATTAGGCTTGCGCTACAGATGGACCATAGGGAGAAATGGCTGCGGACGCGCGGTCTGAGATGGTAAACGCAGTACCAGCAACCAACGGCAAGTCATACCTATATTAGGCGCGTATCAGAGTTCCCCTAACAATCTGACTCATATATAGGGACCATTACTGTGGTGCCAAGTTGCAACCCTCGAAATGAACACTACAGATCGCGCAGGAACGTTATTGGAGCTATTTGCACATGCAACGAACGATTACCTCTGTGAGTGCACGGAGTCGTTCAGCGTGTAATACCCGAATCGACATGAACAACATAGGCAATTCCCTGCACTCGTCAACCTGAACTCACAAGAAGGTCTCTCAGGAGGAGTGAGGGGTATATGAGGAGAGCAACGTATAGGTGAAAGTATTTTGGGTTGGTGTCACATCTCCAGGGTTTGTGGGCCTACAGCCCCATATTTTGACGTTTTTAATCGCTCCCGCAATACAGAGCCACGAAATATGGAACTTATGGCAAGAGTGGAATGGGAAAGTTCGGGGTTCGCCGAATGCCGGAGCACGAGCCAAACCTGTTGCAAGAGTGGACGCGACGTTCCTTGAACGTATGCGCAGGATCGACATCGGTCCGTCTCTAGTATATCCTGCGGTAGGTTCGGTTGCTGATATTACGATAGGCTACACCGCGACCAGCGATCCTTCTTCGACCTTCGTGACCGCCCACTTCTCACCTCAACAGCATGAGCGGAGGTTGATCCAAGCGACCACGGTTCGAGCATCCGCCCTAAACATGCTCTCATGGAAAGATCAAAGGAACACTCGCGAGCAGCTTGAACTCAAAGTTCAGAGTGGTTTCATCGAGGATTGGAACGCATATATTATGTGGGAGAAGAAGGGCAAGAAGGTATATTCCGGGCTCGTGCCCGTGCTGTACGAGCGTGCTATCGAATGCGCTGCGAATGAACAGAAGACGAAACACGGTTTGCAAGTGCTGAAGCTGCCTTTGCGTTGACTATGGGCCTTCGAATTGAAAAGTTTGATAGATTGGGGAAAAGGAGACGCCGCCCAACTTGATCCATCTTGTGCGAAGGGCGACTACGAGCGTGCCTGGTAGCGGTAGCATGTGGTCCGTATATCTTCGTCTGTTGGGGTCACACGAGGGAGAGGAGATTAAGGACGTTGAAACCGTGCCTAGTGAGTGAGCTGAATGAAATCCTTTTTAATTTCTGTTGAATCTGTTCTCAGGAGCATATGAACATGTGGTGGCTATGAACGTCCTTCAATTCAGTCTAGATGACTTTAGGCTGGTGGTCATGGCTCGCGCCGCCTGGCGTCGTCGGCAGTGCGTCGGTGAGAAAGAGGGGAGTGACTCTTGGTTGGTGCCGTTTGCCGTCGCGCAATCTAATGTCTAACATGGGGTGCAGACGAGGACGGAGCTGCCAATGTGCTTCATGTTCTTCAAGAAGCAAACACTGCAACTCACAAGCACCCAGGAGGCGATCCTCGTATACGACCTGAAGGTTCCTTGACCGACTTCGTGAGCACCCTAGTCAATGACAACGGGATAGGTGATGTTGAATCGAGGTGCTTAGTACCTTACATTGCCGCCGGCTGGCGGAGATGGATGACATGACAGGAGATCTTGTGTCTTGTCTTGTCTTGTCTTATTTATTTATTTATTCGTTTATTTAATTATTTAATTTAAATAAATGCAATACAATTTTAATTTTAATTTTAATCTTCGTTCTAAGCCTTGGCCTCGTTCTCTCCCGTCCTGTCGCTTGCTCCTCGCTCGCTGACCGTCTCTCCTGGTCGACACTGTTACCTGCAGCTGCAGTCGTCTTGAGCGGCCACCTCTTGTCTCCGACACTTGCCTCTCGCCCGTCTCGTACTCGTACTCGTACCTAAACATGCAAACGCTGTCGATGCTTCCCACCAATCTCGCTGCTTTTCAAGTTTATAAAGCTCATATCTAGCTATCAACCAACTTAGGTCCAGTCTCGCAACAATGTCTGCAAACTCGACCCTCCACGACCACGACCACGACCACGACCCAAGGCCCGGCACAACAGCTCCTCCCTCTGAGAGTGGTCCTATAAGTCACCCCACGTCGACGCTGCTGCTCCTCCACAAGCTCTCACCAACACCAACTTCAACGGCAACCCAGCGACAGCCTCATCCCCCACTCGCCCGCGCACCCCACTAGTCGGTGACCTCGAGCCTTGGATAGACGAGCACTACCTCGTCCAGCTTTGCAGCCTCGGTTGGGACACAACTAAGAGGCGCATCCCTCGTCCTCCCATCGCCCCGTCGCAGCCAACGCCACCTGTCATCCCAACAACTCTGGCTACGCTCTCCTCATCGTGGCTAGTCCGGAAGCCGCCCTCGGAGTCTCCCACAAATTCCCGATGCTGCCCCCACCCACTCAAATCGACTGGGCAAGCTCTCCCCTCGCCCAGGCAGCTATTGGAGAGGAGCTCGGCCCCGTCGACAATGCCATCGAATATAGCATCTCCGTCGGCGACCTTGCCGGCGATGTCACAAACGCTGACCCATTGGTGCCCCGCGACCCAAATACCCCCTCCGCCACACCGCCCGCTTCCATTCATACTGCAATGCAAAGGTCATGGTGGACTCGTTCAGCGGTGTCCGAGGGTTACGGATTTGTCTCGTGCGTCCTTTGCTCCATTCCTCGATTGTCCTCGAGCGGGTACGGCACCTTCCCACAGCGCCACATAAAAATTTTCTATGGCCGTAGCCTCTGACCCCGTTGTGCAACAGATTCACGAGTGAGGCTGATCAAATCCGCGCACTCACAGAGATGCAAAGCCTCTACTGCAAGTCTCGTCCCGTCTGACTTTCCGGTATCCCCCCTCAGTGCGCTCGTCGCACACCATGGCTAGGAGCAAAGCTGCAGTCGCTGAGGAGGAAGCGCCAGATGATCCGTGCCGCCCGTGTCGCATGATCGGTCCGACGGTCCGCACAGATGCAGATGCAGATGGAATCATATCCACGACAACGACGACGACGACTGCCAACCCGCCAACGGACTAAAGCCTCTTCCTCCGTTCCCACATCCTTAATCCACACCCTAGCACTCCCAGACGACGACCAACCCGGCCTCTGTCCTCCGCTCAAATTCCGACCTCTAGTTGACTTACTCGATCCACTGCAATCCACGCTCACCAGACCCGCCAAATTGCCTCCACAACCACTCGCCTTGTTCTCTCGCTTGTGCCCGGCTTCCGAGGTGATGCACCAGGCCTGAAGCTCATTCGAGTCTTCCTCTTCCGAGGACAAAGACAAAAACGAAGGCTCATCATCCCCTTGTCATTCTTCCAACATCGACCATGCGGTCAAAGAAAAGAGGCTATCAGCCAAGTCCAGGTCTATACTGAAACTGAAATACGCTCAGCCTCTCATCACAAGCGATCGTCAGGGGAGAGTACTCTTCGAGTCGACTCGTTCGAACGAGTCCTCTAGCAACGAGGAGGAAGGGTTGCGTCTGGAGAGTGAAGAAAATTGGGAAATGATTTTGATCTGAGGTATGTATTACACCGTTTTCCCGAAGTGAGCAAGCGCTAAATGCTCCAATTTCTCATCTAGTCAACGGCCAGCCCTTTCCTGGCCAAACCTCTCGTTGCGTATCCACCTTCGTGTCGCATTAGTGCCGCGGTTTCCGCATTTCTACATTTAGTCAACACCGCGTGTGTTAGACAGCCCATCATCACTACAGTAGTACTGTCCTTAAAACCGCACCCCGTCTCTCGACCTCAACACCGAACCCACTTCGATCATCTTGACCTTTCTGCGACCGAATGTGATTTTGCCAGCACCAACAAATCACCCAAATGTATTATCCACTACCGGCCTCTCCCAACAATGGCGATTCCATAGGCAGCAATCCATTGACGACCAACTGACGACGAGCTCGTCCTGATCCATGTCCCTCAACAACGCTCTATCTCACTTCTCTACATCGCGAAAACGCCGTGTGCTTAATTCGGTCTAGAGCCATGCACCCACCACCCTGCTTTCACGAATTCTGAAGTACTCGATCATATAAATCCGACTATCGACTTCCTGCTATCCCCATTCCGAAACCCCTTCCTACCCCCTCCATCCCGCGTTATGGGCCACCCCTCCTCCGCGTCTGCGCTCTCTCACCACACTCCGTCATCTCTAGTTTCTGTTGTTCCCCAACCCATTCTGATCCACGCAGTTGTGCTAGCTGGTTGGTCGTTACGGAATATCCCCTCTCCCCTGTTATTTACCTCCATTGCGGTGGCAGAAACCCGACCCATCTCTCCCGTCCGTCTCCGTCTCCGTCTCCGTCCTTCGCCTTGCGTTCCATCGAGTCAACCATGGCCTTTGTATTGCAGCATAAATGGAAGGGGACGACGGGCCGTAGGGGGAATCGCCACGTAGATCGAGATTGGGATTGCGGAAGACATTCACGAGGTCCGCGTGGGTGACACCACCGGCATGGTCGCCGACGACGGTGTTGTACTCCATGGTGTTGTCGATGGGCCGAGCTCGTTTCCAATAGCTGCCGGCGAGGGGAGGCCAGCCCAGTTGACCCAAGGAGGCTGCAAACCTGGACGAGGTAGGATCTCTCACCACCTCCACCCGTCTTCCATACACTCAAGGCCCTTAGTACGAACCCCGCTAAACATCATCAAGTGAGTGACCTTCTCATTCACTGGATATATATACTAAACATATCACCAAAGCTACTTGGAACTAGATCTCGACGGTAAAAGGCTCGATCGGACAACTTTACAGAGGTCTCATGCGGCTTCCAAAGTAAGGTTTCTTAGTTTCCTCCAGTTTCTCCTCGTTAATATGAACCTAGGCACTCCTCCTCACCATTAATGATCTCCTCGTATGTGGTCCGCCTCAATCACACGGCCAGCACCTGATCTTGTTTGTAGGATTTGACGAGATTAGAAGCTGGCAAGGAAGTGGCATTCCACGAACCATTCGATTTTCACGGCATCCTTCATGAGGCAGTTTATGTTTCTCCGTGCGTACAAATGAATCGGACGCCCTTGCTAATGCTCGCCTAGGCTGGAGGCGGACCAGTGCGAGCTGGGGTTCAACATGGACTCTGGAGGAGATGCAAAGAAGGTTAAAACTTGCGTCTCCAACCTCACTGTAAATGCTCTCAAGTATACTCCGCGCGGATCCGTCACAGTGACAGCACCCATATTCTACGAACCGGATGGTTTCCGCGCTGAAGGACGCTCTGCAATTGAATGTGTTGGTTGTGTGAATCCGCCCGAGAAGCCAGAGACCATCTCCAGAGATTTCGAGCAGGTCGGCTCCTCTACTCAACACAGACCAGGAACGAGGCTAGGGTTAGGCGTGTGAGCAGAAATAACGGTCTTCTCTCAAATTGATTGTGCCATAGGTCTTGATTTAGCAGTAGTCGCAAGGACCGACGAACATCTTGGCGGGCACTCTGAATTGATTCTTGTATTGGTGACCTCGTTTTGCTTCTTACTTCCGTTCCCTGTGGTCGACCCAAACGCGTTCCATTCGCGAGATGTCTCAACCCTCTATCTGGACGATGGAAGGATAGCGAGATAGGCAGCCTCATATCGGCAATTTCAACTAGTCATATGGTTCCGCATGCTCCCTCGACAACCTCGACAAGTCCCAGGCCAGTAGCTCGTCGGCCACGACCACGAAAGCAGCGTTCATGTGTACATACTATATGCCGCCAGCACTGCTCACCCTCGGTTCCACACCATTCCGTTGACTGAAATGCAATATACGCATTGTAACATATATATTCGGCAATGTGATCATTTTGAAACCCAAAGTGTTCAATCACCAGTGACGACACCACCGCAACGTGACCTGCCAGGAGTACGTTGGTTCGCCACTCTGCCCCGATTACTTTGCACTGGAGATATCGCACGGCGCCTTTTAGCTTTACGGACGATAGAGTATCACATTCATTTCGTAACAATACGAAATGTATTTTCTAACTACCTTATCTCAACGTGAACAGTCATGCCATCAGACTGCCCCTATACAAAGTTGGTTCCAGAACCAAAGGAAGCGGGACTCATACTACTTTCTAGCTACGTCTTCGCTGCTCTACACCTGCTAATATGACTTTCTTCGGCACCTCCCAAATTTTTTGTACAAATTTTTTTTGGGGAAAGATCAGAGGTCCTCGTAATGTCCAGCGAAGGCCGTCTTTTGGTGACAGATAATGTCACTCTTACTCCTATCCTATTTGCTCGCAGGTACAGCTTTGATTCCAGGAGTCATGTGGTTGTTGTTTGTGTTGCGCCTTGAACATGACATCGACGGAGGACGGATTATTGAAAGCATTGGAGTCGGTCGCAAACGAACCCTTCAATCTCAAGCACCATGCGGTGTATCTTAGGCTTGCATTACAGATCGAACATAGTGTGCAGACGCGAGGTCTCAGATGGTAAACGCAGTACCAGCAACCGACGGCAAGTCATACCTATAGGCGCGTATCAGAGTTCCCCTAACAATCTGACTCATATATAGAGACCACTACTGCGGCGGAAAGTTGAAACCCTCGACGTGGACGTGAACACTACAGACAACGCAGGAACGTTATTGGTGCTTTTGCACAAGCAAAGAACGATTACCTTTGTGAGTGCACGTGGTCGTTCAGCGTGTATTGTCCGAATTGACGCGAACAACATAAGCAATTCCCTACAAATCGATACACTCATCGACCTGAACTCACGAGAAGTTCTCTCAGGAGGAGTGAGGGATATATGGGGAGACGGGCGTGTGCGTGAAAGCATTCGAAAGTTGGTTCGGGTTGGTGCCACATGTCCAAGGTTTGTGGGCCTACAACCCCATGTCTTGACGTTTTTAATCGCTCCCACAATACAAAGCCACGGAATATGGAACTTATGGCAAGAGTGGGAAGTGGGAAAGCTCGAGGTTCACCAATGCTGAGGCAAGAGCCAAAGCTGTTCCTGGAATGTATGCGCAAGATCCATATCGATCCGTTTCTAGTATATCCTGCAATAGGTGCGATTCCTTATATTACAATAGACTACACCGCGACCAGCGATCCTTATTCGACCTTCGTGACTGCCCACTTCTCAGCTCAACGGCATAATCGGAAGTTGGTCCAAGCAACCACGGTTCGAGAATCCGCCTTAAATATGCTCTAATAGAAAGATCAAAGAGACATTTGCGAACGGCTTAAACTCAAAGGTCAGAGTGATTCCATAGTAGAGGCTTGGAACTCATGTATTATGTGGCAGAAGAAGGGTAAGAAGGTACAGTCCGGGCTCATGCCTGTGCTGTACGAGCGTGCTATCAAATGCGCTGCGAATGAACAGAAGACAAAACACGGTTGGCAAGTGCTGAAGCTGCCTTACGCGGATTTTGGGAGGACTACCTAGGTTTTCAAGTGGGTGAAGTGCGTTGACTATGGAACTTCGAACTGAAGAGCTTGATAGATTGGGGAAAAGGAGGCGCCGCCCAATTTGATCAATCTTGTTCGAAGAGTGACTAAGAGCGTGCCTGCAAACCTTCGTCTGTTGGAAACGCACAAGGGAGAGGAGATTCAGGATCTTGAAACCGTGCCTAGTGAGTGAGCTGAATGAAATCCTTGACCTCTGCTGAACCTGCTCTCAGGGGCATATGAATATGCGATGGCTATGAACGTCCTTCACTGAGTCTGGATGACTTTGAGCTGGTGATCATGGCTCGTGCCGCCTGGCGTCGTCAGCAGTTGAGAAATGGGGGGAAGTGACTTTTGGTTGGAGTCATTTACCGTAGCGCAATCTAATGTCTACCATGGGGTGCAGACGAGGATAGGGTTGCCGATGTGCTTCATTTTCTTCAAGAAGCAATCACTGCAACTCACTAGCACCCAGGAGGCGAAGCACTCGAAGTGTGGCAGGATGCAACCCAGTTCTATAGCAAGTCCTACCTCGCATGGTCGACCTACGTCGACCTTCTCGTGTCAGCTCCACCATCCTCCAACTCCTTATCATCTTCCGGACTTGCTAGTCGTGCAGCAAATCTCCAATGCCCGCAAGGTCCTCAAAGGCCAGAGTCAACGCAGAGGAATTGACTGACCCGAGGCGATCTGGGACCGTTGGACCCTGCTGGAACACCTCTTCGGTAGACCTGACGATGTGCAGAAGTGGCTCGCCGTTGTTGCCGTGCAGAGGCGAATTGAAGAAGAAAGGCTTCGGCTACAGCAGGTTATTTATATGATTACCGGCAAGCCGGAGAGACCGCTGTTTGGGTCCATACTCAAGAGGCGATGGAAGTGCCCTCGCTTCTGCTGCAGGAAACGGAGGCGCAGGCGCGAGAGAAAGGAAGAGGATGTTGGAGTGAAGGGTTCACCTCTAACATGGCCAGGACGATGGCCGAGACTGTTGAGAGACCTGCATATCTGCCGCCTGTCCCAGCGTCACTCTTACTCCTGGGGTATTGAGGCACAGGTTCAACCCGCTGAGCCCCTCAAGCAGTGAGAGGCCCTGATTTCTAGTAGTTCTCACACTCATCGTGCACCCAGGGATCGAAAACAAGGATTTGGTTTCGTCGGTTCTTGAGTACGACCCTAGCAGGAAATCCATAGGCTCTCTTCGTGCCGTTCACGCCTCGCCATTTTACAAAATCTGTGGCAGTGGGCCGCTTCCTGTTCGAAGCACGCCTCAAGGCTTTGACCGAATCGCCTTTGGTGCTCGGTAGATTTGTGACCATGTTAAGGTTGTCCTGTCCTGCCCCAAGATCGATCCTAAGTTGCGGTTCGCAAAAGTAGTGGTCCTGAATGTACACATTGACAGGAAACCAGTCCATGACATAATAGGTCTCCATAAACTACTACACGGACATACATAGGGCAAGAAGTCCGAGTTTCTCAAAGTCCGATAATTTCCTGAAATCATCGGCCCAGAATTGGTAGCATTTTTCCTTTGGGTCAGCTAGGATAGGAGCTGAGGTGTCTTCGGTCTTTCCTTTCCCGCAGGCTCAACAGCTTGCTTCCGCGCTACTTGTCAGGGTATTGTAAACCCAATACCACCACGCCGTCCTCGTGCTCCGATCCAGGATTTTGGTCAGCTTGGACCACCAGGTAGACCTCCTTTGCGACCAGCGCCTATGTTTTCGTCCGGAATTCACCTCCAAATTCGATAGTGTCAGACGATAAGAGCAATCTTCCAACATCCTGTCATGACACACCACCATGAGTCTCGTGTCAGGCATCTTCAAAGAGGTGGTGTACTGCCGATATCACGAGTTCGACTACTGAACCGACGAGGACCTCCGCCCCTTTTACACAAGCTCCTCAAACACTTACTGTAGAAGAGGCTCTTTTGTATCTTCCGGGAGGTTCCTGACGCGCAGAGAGCGAGCAATCGCGTCTTAGTGAGAGCAAGGGACACTAAATAAAACATGGAAGATCAGATACGGTTGTTCACAGCCGTTGAATATACGTCACCCTTTTTTGAGGCTGACATCAGCGAGAATGACAGCGAATCGTCGGCCTTTGAACAATTGGTTATTCACAGCAAGCGCGACTTGTGTGACTCCCTGCATTAGAGTTTAACATGTATTCGCGGAGGGTTCTGTTTGGAATACCAACCTCCGTGGTAAAACCAACCAAGCCGTGGTTCCCACCAGGCGCGGGAACCAATGACCCCTCTTGAACTTGATGATACTACAGCACCCACTTTAGTCAAATTCGGCACCAGTGGAATTCGGGCATATCTTGGTAGTTTTCCCCTCCGTTCTTCATTCAGGCTTAGATCATATATCAGATGTTTTCACCGACTTATCGACGCCGGTGATGCGAATCACCTTCGAGCCTGCCTCGATCTGCTCTTTGTTTCGCCCAGGATCGGGACTATAGACGTTCAGTGCCAATCCAGGATCCGTCTCCAAATCATTCAACGATAACGCGGCTTGAGCATGGCCCTTTCAACAAGTTTCAGTGGGTTTCAGGACAATAAAAACAACTGGAGACGTGTGCTTGAATGTAGCAGAACATTCTGGTGGATTTCATTCGCTTTGAGGGCCAGCGAACATCTAGGATTGTACAAACTGAAAACTGGAACCAGTCGGAAAACGAACCTTGCGAAGCGACTTAACTCACCTTACTGAACATCTCTCGCACCTGTACGTTGTCCGTTCCTTCCCTGAAGTTAGCGACATAGAGTGTCGACATCCAAGCGACACTAGCTGCAATTTCCCCGTCGTGAATCCGCTTCTTATCTTTGGTCAGGGCGGGAAGGACCGATTCCTGAATATCAACTTAATATAAAGTCACCATTATCCACCATTATGATTACTTGCTCTGGAGTTGAATTCGACCGTTGCAACGATTCTCCCGCTACCACTATTTTCAGCTGCACCTCCCGGGTGGCACCACACTAAAGGCGATGTCAATGTTGCGATTTGCTCCTTATTGGGGCACTCGCGTCCTTGATGAGTTTGTTTAGATCCTCTGCCGTGGTACCTGCGGGCAACTGAGCAACCATCATTATCGCATTTTTCGATTCCTAGTACACGATGAGTGCGAGCACTGCTAGAAATTGGAACCTCTCACCGCCTGAGGGGCTCAGCGGGTTGAGCTTGTGCCTCAATGCCCCCATGCGTAAGAGAGGTCGCTGGGACAGGCGGCGGATATGTAGGTTCTTCAACAGTCTTGGCCCCTCTTAGAAGGTGGACCCTTCACTCCAACATCCTCTTCCCCTCTCTTACGCTCAACGCCTCAGTGTCCCATAGCAGAAGCGAGAGCGTCCACTTCCATCGCCTCCTGAGTATGGGCCTGAACAGCGGTCTCATCGACTTGCCGGTAATCATATGAATAACCTGCTGTAGCCCGAGACCTCCTCCGCCCTTCTTCTCCAATTCGCCTCTGCACGACAACAACGGCGAGGCACTTCTGCACATCGTCAGTTCTACCGAAGAGGGGTTCCAGCGGGATCCAACGGTCCCAGATCGCCTCGGGTCAGTCGATTCATCTGCGTTGCTTCTGGTCTTTGAGGACCTTGAGCGCATTGGAGATTTGCTGGACGACTGGCAAGTCAGGAAGATGAGGAGTTGGAAGATGATAGAGCTGACACGAAAGGATCGACGTAGGTCAGCCATGTGAGGTAGGACTTGCTATAGAACTGGGTTGCATCCTGCCACACTTCGAGTGCTTGGTCGGGCATGGGCGCTGGCGGGAATGTAAGGAACTAAGCACCTCGTTTCAACGTCACCTCTCCCGTTGTCATTGACCAGGATGCCAACGAAATCGGCCAAGATGCCTTCAAGTCGCATACGAAGATCGCCTCCTGGGTGCTTGCGAGTTGCAGTGATTGCTCCTTGGAAAGCATGAAACACATTGGCAACCACATCCTCGTCTTCACCTCGCGTTAGACATTAGATTGCGCGACAGCAAATGACACCAACCAAAAGTCACTTCCCCCCTTTTCTCACTGAAGCACTGCTGAGGAGGCCAGACAGCGCGAGCCATGAACACAAGCCCAAAGTCATCCAGACGCATTTGGAGGATGTTCATATGCCCCTGAGAACAGATTCAGCAGAGATTAAGTATTTTATTCAGCTCACTCACCAGGCACGGTTTCAGGATCCTTAATCTCCTCTCCCTTGTGCGCATCCAACAGACGAAGATATGCGGACCATGTGTTACCGCTACCAGGTATGCTTTTAGTCGCGCTTCGCACAAGACTCTTCACACAAGATTGATCAAGTTGGGCGGCACCTCCTTATCAATCAAGCTCTTCAGTTCGAAGTTCCATAGTCAACGCACTTCATGAACCTGAAAACCTAGGTAGTCCTCCCAAAATCCACGTAAGGCAGCACAAGCACTTGCCAACCGTGATTCGTCTTCTGTTCTATTAAAAGTAGAATGCGTGCAATGTATGCGAACAGCGAGTGCAATGTATGCGAGCGACAAGTAGGAAGACGACGGGTGCGATTTATGCCAACGACAGGTGCGATGTATGCGAGCAACAGGAACCACGACGAAGACAGCGAAGTGGACGGCGACAAACGGCAGTCTTTATTAACCACCAGGCAACGATGACTAGCATTGAGCCGACACATGTACCAGTACATGAAAGAATAAGAACAAGCTTTAACATGTTCACTCACAGCACATTCGATAGCACGCTCGTACAGCATAGGCATGAGCCCGGACTGTACCTTCGTGCCCTTCTTCCCCCATATAATATATGCTTTCCAATCCTCGATGGAACCACTCTGGCCCTTGAGTTCAAGCTGCTCGCCAGTGCTCCTTTGATCTTTCTATGAGAGCATGTTTAAGGAGGATTCTCGAACCGTGGTTGCTTGGACCAACTTCCGCTCATGCTATTGAGGTGAGAAGTGGGTGGTCAATGAGGATCGCTGGTCGCGGTGTAGTCTATTGAAATATCAGGAACCGCATCAGCTGCAGGATATACTAGAGACGAACTGAGATGGATCTTGCCCATACGTTCCAGGAACATCGCGTCCACTCCTGCAACAACTATCGCCCTTGCCTCGGCATTTGGTGAACCCTCGAACTTTCCCACTTCCCACTCTTGCCATAAGTTCCATATATCACGGCTCTGTATTGTGGGAGCGATTAAAAACGTCAAAGCATGGGGTTGTCACAAACCTTGGAGATGTGGCCCGGCACCAACCCGAACCAACTTTCGAACACTTCCACACATACGCTTGTCTCCCCATACATCCCTCACTCCTCCTGAGAGGCCTTTTCGTGAGTTCAGGTCGATGAGTGTCTCGGTTTGGGGAATTGCTTATGTTGTTCATGTCAATTCGAATAAGACACGCTGAACGACTACGTGCACTCACAGAGGTAATCGTTCTTTGCTTGTGCAAATAGCTCCAACAACGTTCCTGTGCTGTGTGTACTGTTCACGTCGAGGCTGAGGGTTGCAACTTTGCGCCGTAGTAATGGTCTCTATATATGAGTCAGATTATTAGGGAACTCTGATACACGCCTAAGATAGGTATGACTTGCCGTCGGTTGCTGGTACTGCATTTACCATCTGAGACCGTGCGTCTGCAGCCATTTCTCCACCATCCTCCAAAAGTAATGCAAGTCTAATATATGTCGCATGGTGCTTAAGATTGAAGGGTTGTTCGTGACTGACTCCAACGCTCTCAATACTTTGTCCTCCACCGCTGTCGGGTTCAAGGGACAACACAAACAACAACAAATAACACGAGTCCTGGAATTAAAGCTGTGCCTGCGAGTAAATAGGATAGGAGTAAGAGTAGTATTATCTGTCACCAAAAGGCACTACCCATTACGAGGGCCTCTCTTTCAAAAGTTCAATTTTTATTTATTAATTTGGCCTCGTGCTCTCCCGTCCTGTCACTCGCTCGCTCGCTCACCGTCTCTCCTGGTCGACACTGGTACCTGCAGCAGCAGTGGTCTTGAGTGGCCACCCCTCGTCTCCGACACTCGCCTCTCGCCCTTTTTGTACTCGTACCTAAACAAACACTGTCGACGCTTCCCGCCAATACCGCTGCTTTCAAGTTTATAAAGCTAGCTATGAACATACGTACTTAGATCCAGTCTCGCAACAATGCCTGCAAATTCGACTCTCCACGACCACGCCCCCACACAACAGCTCCTCCCTCTGAGAGTGGCCCTATAAGTCACCCCATGTCGACGGTGCTGCTGCTCCACAAACTCTCACCAACACCAGCATCAACGGTGACCCAGCTACACCCTCATCTCCCACTCGCCCACGCATCCCACACGTTGGTGACCTCGAGCCTTGGATAGACTCGTCCAGCTTTGCAGCCTCGGTTGGGACACAACCAAAATACACATCCCTCGTCCTCCCGCCGCAGCCAACGCCACCCGCCATCTCAACAGCTCTAGCTACTCTCCTCATCGAGGCTAGTCCAGCAGTCGCCCTCTGAGTCTCCCACAAATTTGGTCCCCATGCTATCCCCGCCCACCCAAATCTCCATCCAATCCAAACAAAATCGACTGCACCGACTCTCCCGTCGCCCAGGCAGCTATTAGAAAGGAGCTCGGCCCCGTCAACAACGCCATCGAATATAGCATCTCCGTCGGCGACCTTGCCGGCGATGTCACAAACGCTGATCCCATCTCATGCGTGACCCCAATCTCGATCAACGTGGCAATTTCCCCCCTCGGCCCCATCGCCCCCTTCCATTCATGCTGCAATGCAAAGGTCATGGAGGACTCGTTCAGCGCTGTGTCCAAGGATTGCGGATTTGTCTTGTGCATCCTTTGCTCCTGTCCTCGGTCGAGACGACACCTTCCCGCAAGCGCCACATAATTTTTTTCTATGGCCGTAGCCTCTGACCCCGTTGTGCAACAGATTCACAAGTGGGGCTGATCAAATCCGCGCACTGACAGAGATGCGAGGCCTCTACTGCAAGTCTCGTTGTATGTGATGTTTTCACTTTTGCAAAATGTGTCCTGTCCGACTTTCCGGTATCCCCCCTCAGTGCGCTTGTC
>Ga0307515_10002266_pt1 | contig 42125 bp, 21 predicted proteins | sample 17_EM_MG_FD_194513 | JGI IMG/M metagenome (GOLD analysis project Ga0307515, IMG submission 194513) | Populus trichocarpa ectomycorrhiza microbial communities from riparian zone in the Pacific Northwest, United States - 17_EM | ecosystem: Host-associated > Plants > Roots > Unclassified | place... | reverse complement strand
AGGATTTTGATAACTTTGAGGTATAGACATTTAAAGACGCTGACAGGTCCGTAATTAAGGAACTTAAACAACTGCTCTAACGTAATAGAGTATGGGTCTTTAATAAGAAGGAGTCAGTACCACAAGCACTGTACAACGTCGCTCACGAGGATGACCGTATGGAATGGTCAGATGCAGAAATTAAGCTATATATCAACAACGAAGGACTCTTTAATTCATACGTTATTAACCGTTGCCTTAAATTACGTTTACCAAGTCCTTTAATGTCACTTGCCACTACCCCTAGGACACCTTAACCACTTATTGCATCTACACCCTAGCAAGTTGCTCCGTCCACACAAGCTCCGCCCGCGCAAGCTCTGTCCGCGCAAGCTCCGCCCACACAAGCCTCGTCCGCGCAAGCTCCGTCCACGCAAGCCCCGTCCGCACAAGCTCCGTCCGCGCAAGCTCCGTCCACATAAGCTCCGCCCGCGCAAGCTCTGTCCGCACAAGCTCTGCCCACGCAAGCCCCGTCCGCGCAAGCTCCGTCCGCGCAAGCTCCGCCCATAAACGTCACGGCTCCGCCTACAGACGTTACGGCCCCGCCTACAAATGTTACGGCTCCCTCTGCGAACGTCACGGTTCCCTCGACAAACGTTACAGCTCCCTCTATAAATATCCCTGTGACACCTTAACCACCTGTTGCACTTATACCCCAGCAACAGTACAATTTTCAGCAGCCTGACCAGCAGTGGCAGTACGACCCTCGGCAACCTGGCCGACAACAGCATACCCTATTGCAATTTATCCGACAACAGCAACTAGACCTAGGAGGAGGAACAACCTTATACAATGCTTGGTTATCAGCTCTTCTACCTACTCTTCCCCTATAGTCTGTGACGACTTTTATACCTTCCGAAGCCGCCACACCTTCGGTTCTGACTTCAACTACGCTCTGTTATGGGACACCTTAGTAACACCTTGTACGCGCCTACCTGTCTCCACCGCAATATCCGAATGTTCACGATATCCGCAATATCCGCAATATCCGTAGCGATATTCGCAATATCCGTAGCAATATCCGCAATATCCGTAACGATATCCACAACGTCTGCAATATCCGTAATATTCGCAATACCCGAGACATTCGCGATTACTGCCCTGAGCACCTGTTGACCTATATACTTCTCCTTTATACTTTCTTACCTTCTTTCCTCTTTGTAAATGTCGCCAGTGTCTGTACGAGTAGAGGTTACGTAGTTATGTCTCTGATTAGTCATCCTTACGGTGACTCATTAGCCCCCTATTTAGGCACCGCGATCCTTACGATCCTCTGCGAAAAGACACGAATGAATTAAAGAACCAGTTACCTTATATTGCAATTGCAGTACCCCCCCGGGTGATACCGACAATTAGAGTATAGTTAATAGGTAGAAAACTACTAAAGGACTTACCAAAATTTGCTATAATATATTAACAAATTAATAAGGACCTTTAATATAATAAATAGACTTATTTTCTAAAGCTAACTATACCTTATATATAAAACTCTATAAAACTAGTATATACCCTAAAGCGTAATCCGTCTCTAAGACCTAAAAGCCCTATATATAACCCTATAAACCTTAACACTACTTAATCCTATACACCCTTAGGAATTAATAAATAAAGAATATAAGCTGTAAATGGAGAATATTTTAGATATAGAAAAAAGGGATATATTTAAAGGGATTACTAAACTTACCCTTTTAAAAAAAGTCCGCCGTAGCTCCTCTTAGTCCTTAAGTCATACTTATTTTATAAATTATACTTAGTCGCTATAAAGTATCTTACCTTTAGTTAACTTAGAAAACAAATTATCCTAGGGCTAAGTTGCGCCTTAAGATAAAAAGTAAAAGAGTATAAGTGTTTAGGCTCTTTTAGCGCTAATATATAATACAACTCCCTTAATATACTTAGTAAAATTTAAATACTTAAAAAATAGAAGGAAGTATAAATTCTTATAGATAGCGGAGCTACTAGTATAGGCTTTATTAATATAAACTACGTAAAAACTTAACGCTTAAATTTAAAGAAACTTAATAAGCCTTAAGGCCTATAAGGCTTTAATGGCAAGCCTTTAATATACGGTAAACTAATATACTACGCTCTTATAAAGATATAGATAGGCGAATACCTTAAATACGTTTTCCTATTTATAATACCCTTAAAGCATTATAAGGTAATACTTAGATTTAAATAGCTAAAATAATATAACTCTTTAATTAGCTAGGTTAAAGAAATACTAAAATTCCGTATAACCTGCTGCCAAAGTTATTACTTAAAACACTACTTGCCCTATAAACATATATATAACTATTTAAATTTAATATAATATAAATTACCCTTACTATAAATCTTAAACTAATATAATAAAGTTATAACTACTAATTACGGTAAAAAATGCGAAGATAATATATTAAAACCCCTTAAATTTTATATAGTATAAGCCGCACCCTTTTATTTATTAGTAAGAAAACAAGACTATAAGATCTTTACTATAATACTAGAAGATATTAAGAAGATATTAAAACCGAAGCAATATATTAACCCCTAACCTCTTATACCTAAAAAATATTATAATATAATTAATACGTTTAAGAAATAATTTATAAACTAACTACCCCTATATTAAGATAAGTACGATTTTAAAATAGAACTTAAACCTAGTATAATGCCAAAGTTCGGCCTATTATACGGTATATTATAAGAAGAGCTACTTATAATATAATAATACCTTAAAGAGCACCTAGAGAAAGGATTTATTCACCCTAGTTAATTACTATTCGCCTTACTTATACTATTTATTAAGAAACCTAAAGGAGGCTTAAGGTTTTATATTAATTATTAAGCCTTAAATATAAATATAATTTAAATCCAATATCTAATTTCTCTGCTTTAAGAAACGCTTAACTACTTAATAAAAGTATAATACTTTATAAAGCTTAATATAGTCGCTGCCTTTAATTAAATCCGTGTTTATAAAGAAGATAAAAAATATACGGCTTTTTATACACAATAGGGACTTTTTAAATACCTAGTAATGCTATTTAGTATAAAGAACGGTCCTAGTACGTTTTAGTAATATATTAATAATACGCTTTATAAATTCCTTAATATATTTATTACCGCATATATTAATAATATCTTAATCTATTTATCTTTACTTTTTAAGTATTAGAAGCACATCTAAATAGTCCTTAAACGCCTATAAGACGCGGGCTTATAATACAATATTAAGAAATACAAGTTCTATATATCTAAAGTTATATACTTAGGCCTAATTATATCCCATAACAGAATTAAAATAAACTCTAAGAAAATTGCTATAATTATAAACTAAGAAAGTCCTAGTAGTATATAAAATATCTAAGGATTTCTAGGATTTGTAAATTTTTACTATTAATTTTGTTGGTTGCACAAGGTGATATCACGTAGCTACGGTTCGTAGATAGTATAATAATTGTTATTCTTCTTAATGAAAGCAAAAGATCGTAAGGATCGCAGTGCCTAAGTAGGGGGGTAATGAGTCACCATAAGGGTGACTAATCAGCGACACATAACCTCTGTCTATACATTCCGACACTAGCAGTTCTTTCTTTATGCTTATAGCGCTGCAGATAGAAGTAGTAAAAGTCTATTTAGGTGGTAGTACAGTACCAGCGGCGGTAGTAATAGTGGTTAGGCATAGAGCTTGTCGGGTCACAGGGTATATTAGTTACAACAGTTATCGGGTTTATAGCTGCCGCAAATACTAGCAGATTCGAGAGGGCAGAGGATAGGGAGCGCGTTGGCGTTTAGGGTACGCTATTAACATGATTTTCGACATAGCAGATCTGCAAGGAAGGTAGTAGATAGTATCGCGGTACCACGTAATAACTACGTATATCACTCCTAATACTGGCAACTTTTCTTTTTATGGTTGCTATACAAATACCACTTAACGTCGTCGTTATAACCTTAAATAACTAGCCTTAACTTCTTAAATATATAAACTAATTCCTTGCTAAACTTCTTCTTCTCCTGGTCTAAATAGAGCTTTATAAGCTCTATAAGCAACTTTAAGATGCCTCTAAGTGGCGCTAGGCGACATTAAAATTGCATTAGAGATTAAGGAGGCGGGAATTGTATTGTAGGCTATAGTGGGAATATAGAGCTTAATGGAACAGGGCGTAGTACCTAATCTTGCTGCGGAGGTTCTTGCGGAGGTTGCTGGTGGGACGGAGCTTAAGGCATGGGTTAAGATACGGCAGCCTAAAGAACTTAAGGCTAAGGAACTTAAGGTGTTTAATAGCCTAAGGTTGTCTGTGGTATTGCTTGTGGAGGTTCCTATAGAGGTTCTTACGGACGTTGTTGCGGACGTTGCTACGGACGTTATTACGGAGATTGCTGCGGAGCTTGTTGCGGAGCTTAGGGCACAGGTTAAGATACGGCAGCCTAAAGAACTTAAGGTGTTTAATAGCCTAAGGTTGTCTGTGGTGTTACTTATGGCTATCCGTTATTAGGATTCCCTTAAAAGTTAGACTTCTTTATAGCGCGTATTTGGTGCTCAATCTTAATCTCTTATGGAGTCCATTTGTGCTCTTCTTCTGCGTCAAGGACTTACTTCTAAATATTGTCTTTAATAGCACCCCCATCTATAGGGACAAATACTCCTTTCTCCTAAAGGAAGTCTTGAAAATCCTAAACAATATTAATATTGCTAAGTGCCCAGGTGTTAGCGGTCCATCCTACAAAATCCTCCCTAAAATATTCCCACAGCTATACGTCGGCGTAGTGTCTACTTCGGTAGAATATAATACGGTATAGGAGAAAGCTATTAACTTATTTTGCGGTATAAGTTATTATATTAATAGTAAATTCGTCCTAATTTTCATCGATGAATTTCGCATACGCAGCTACCCCTAGTGGTAAGGAGTCTTCCCAGTCGTTTGAAGTAGGCGTAGCCATATTTTTAGAGGAAGTGAAGTGTTATTGGTGTAAGAATTGTCGTTTAGTATGCGTTCGTGACGTATATTTGCGATTATAGGGCTTAGGACTAGTTCTAGCCTTAAATCGCGAAGACTCGTAAAGTGTGTTATTCTGCGTAATAGACGCAAGAATCCGTAATCTTAGAAAGGCTTAGGACCAGTTCTAGCCTTTAGATCCTTAGATTTATAGAAGAGTTCTATTTAAGGTTTAGGACTAGTTCTAATCTTAAAAGACAGCTTCCTCTAGCATAAGTAGCACTGGTATAGTAGCTCGTCTCTTTTTAGTGGAATACCTAGCTGTTCTGTGGTATAACAGTAAAGTTAACCACTAATCAGTGTTGGTTATACAAGGTGATATCACGTAGCTATAGTTCGTAGATAGTATAATAATTGTTATTCTTCTTAATAAAAGCAAAGGATCGTAAGGATCGCAGTGCCTAAGTAGGGGGGTAATGAGTCACCATAAGGGTGACTAATCAGCGACATATAACCTCTGTCCATACATTCCGACAAATTTATTAATTACTTCTTAAAAATTATTTAGCTATTAGTAAACTTAATAAGGAAAAACATAAGATTTAAATAAACTACTAAATATAAATAAGCTTTTAACGACCTAAAATATTGTTTTATAACTACTTTAATTTTTACTTACTTTAATCTAAACCTTAAATATATTATTAAAACAGACTCGTCTAATTATATATTAGAAGGAGTATTATTATAATATAATAAAAACGGCAAGCTACGCCTAGTAGTCTTTCTTTTTTAGAAACTTACCCCTATTAAATTAAACTATAAAATATATAATAAGGAACTACTTATAATTATTAGATGCTTTAAATAAGAGCGTTTAAAACTTAAAGGATTATTATTCCTAATACGTGTATTAATAAACTATAAAAACCTATAGTACTTTATAGCTATAAAGCAATTAATACAGCGCTAAATTTATTAGGCTAAATACCTCTTATAATTTAACTTTAAGATTATATACTAACCTAGTAAACTTAATTAAAAGCCTAACTTATTAATATAATAATTATAAGACTTACCTATAAACGCCTCTAATAAACGGATTATAAATTAATTATAAATTCTACTATCCCCTAAACGCTTTAAGAAACTACGCCCTATATTTTTAAATATAGAGCTTAATAGAAATAAATTAAAAATTAATAAGTGGGATATAGAAATTAATTAATTAATAGAGCATAAATATAAGAATAACTCCTAGATAGCAGATATAATAAAAGCGATTTAAATAGGGAAACGATAATATAAGGATATTATACTCGCTAAATACAAAATCCGTAATAATCGGTTATACTATTAATAGAAGATAATAGTCCTAAATTCCGAACCCTTATAATTTAAAATACTTAAATTTATATATAATTCCCCTATAGTAGGGCATCCCAGCTATATAAAGACCTATAAAATTATCTAATAAGTATATTACTAGCCTATAATATATAACTATATATACAAATACGTTTAAGTATACAAAATGTGCGTATATAGGAAGACCTCTTATATAAAGAAGTAAGGAGTACTTTAACCGTTACCAATTTTAATATAAAGATAGCGAGATATTTTAATTAACTTTATAGTTAACCTGCCTAACAGTAATAAATTTATAAATATTATAGTAGTTATTAACTATCTTATAAAAATGCGACATATAATTCCTATAGACTCAATTAATATAATATTAGTAGCTAAATACTTTATTAAGTACGTTTTTAAGCTATATAGACTTCTTAATTTAATAATATCTAACTATAAAAGCTAGTTTGTTTTAGACTTCTAATAAGCCCTATATAAATAATTAAGTATATAAACACAACTCTTAACTACATTTTATCTAAAGATAGACGGTTAAACTAAAATTGCAAATGTAATTATAGAACAATACCTATAAATATACTACTTCTACCTATAAGATAACTAGGAAAAATGGCTGCCTTTAGCTAAGTTTACTGCAAATAATATAATAAACGTATTAATAGGCGTAACGCCGTTCTACACAACCTAGAGATAAAACCCTTAACTTAGATTTAAACTATAACCCAAAATCAACATAATAGGACCTACGATTAAACGAATTTAGTTAATTAATATATATAACTTTTATTAAACGGACGATTAGAAATAAGAACTCCCTATTTATTAAAGAGGGCTCTAGAAGCTCTCTTATATACATTAGGTAGGTCCAAATACAATAATAACGACGTCGTTATGTAGTAGGTTATAGTTAAGAGAAATAAGTAATAAGACGTTTAATAAGATATATAAGCTTAAGATACAAGATAACTAAGATATAGTTCGTATAGACGATCTAGGTTGTTAGACAGTATTACGATATATAAGGGTTATTTTGGCCCTTACTCAGCTGCATCGCTTAGGGGCTCTTAGGGGTCGCCAAGGCTAGCCTTCGGCTAGCCCTTGGCACCTCCTTATAAGCACCTCGGGCTTGCAGCCCTTCCCTCCTCATCGGTTCGTCTCTGTACTAGGCTATTGCCTACCCTCATTACCATATCGTCCTCTTCCATCGACTCCCTATATGACTCATGCTCGGCTTGCCTGCTCCCTACCGTACACCCTGGCAATACTGCCTTACACGATAGTAGTAAGGAACTTCAATTCAGGTCGACATACCCCCCTAGCTACATAGAGCCTTCTAAGCTACTATAGAAATACTAAAAAGTCACAATAGTAATTTAGTGTTAAGTTAAAGGAAATCCTTTATATATTTACCTTGCCTAAATATTATTTAAATTAAATTAAATTAGATCCTTAATATTAACGAGGTTTAATTACTAAACAAATATCTTGTACTTTTGACGAGGCAGAGCCTTCGTTAGGCCGTCTACTATTATATCCGCAATAGGCACCTATTTAATATTAATGCTTCCTTTACAAACTTCCTAGCGGAGCTAGTAGTGATGGATATTAATATATTAAAGCTTAGTATTAAGCTCCGCGTCACTTTTAGTTAATAGTTAAATAGTCTGTAAGTTGTCGCAATATATTATTTGCTTCTTATTAGGGTTAAATCCAATTTCTTTAAAGAATTGCTGCTACTAAATTAACTTAATAGCTGTATGCGACAGGGCTAGGAGCTCTGCTTCTATACTTAATTTTATTACTAACTTCTGCTTTATAGATTGCTAGTTAATTAGTCCCCCAAATAAGGTAAATAGATAGCCTTCTATGCTCTTTTTACTTACTAGATTATCGCTAAATAACGCGTTACTTGCCCTTGCGAAGATCTAGTTTATTATATTCTCCTTTAAGTACTTAATCGCAAGAGTCTTAGTTTAATTAAGGTAGGTAATTACCCTTATAGCAGCTGCGTCGTGAATTAATAACGGATTTTATAAGAATTCTAATAGCTTACTTGCTATTTTTGCCACATCTAGATAAGTAATATTGGCTGCATAGAGTATAGATCCGACTTTCCTCTAATAGGCGTAGGTATTCTGCTTAGAGGCTTACTTTAGATTAAGCTTAAGTTCCTTAATACCCATTAGTGTATATATCTTACGATAATCTTTAACTTTAAAGCTTATTATAATTTTGTTAATATAGGAATCCTAGCTAAGCCAAAGCTTTTTATTCTTTCTATCGCGGATAATTTAAATTCCTAAGAACTAGGTAAGGTCACATAGGTCCTTTATCTCGTACTTTTTTATAAAGTGCTCCTTAAAGGTTTAGAGCTTAAGTAGGTCTTTCTTTCTAAAGGTAGCTGTAATATTATTAACATAGAAGAAGACTATTAGCCAATTATTGTAATATAGGTAAGGCTCCTCCGCCACTAGCTTTAAGCCTTCCTTTTTTAGCGTTATTATTAAGTCACCGTGCTATAGTAGAGGTAATCGCCTTAATCCGTAAAGGGCTCTTTAGAGAAGTAGGCACTTACCCTTAATTAGAAATCTATCTAAACACTTAACGTATATAACCTTATTAATTACGCTGTTTGCGAATATATTAACAGCGTTACCTTACTAGCAGTCTAGGTTAAATATTGCAACGATAGCTATTAAGGCTCTAAACGATCTTGCTACTAAAGTTGCGGTATAGATATTCTTATAAACTAACTCTTACAGATTACCTTGTATATAAAGACGAGCTTTAAATCTCGTCAGATATCTGTTAATATTAGTCTTATATAAAAATACCCAGATAACAAGTACGGTTTTAATGTAGATTATCTCATTAACGACTTAAAACGTTTCTCGATTTTAAAGGTCTGTATACTCCTTCTAAGCAGTAGCCGCGAACTCTTCCTTATATTAATGTCTTTAAAGCTCCTTCTAATTCCTAGGCAGCGGTAGGAGCTAATCGCGGTGCAGCTTTTTGTGAAATATAAGCCCTATATTAAAGGCTAATCTTTAAGCTAGAAGGCTCTAGTTAGTGATATTAGTAAGAAAGCCTGCGTAGATCTTTAATTATCCTTTAAATCTCTTTCCTTTAACCACATTTTACTCTCCTATATCGCTATTAATCTTCTTTTTTAGCTTAACTTTATTAGTCAGAACTATAATATAGTGCGGCTTCTTTATTAAGGTGTTTAAGGACGGTGGTAGAGGCTCCAGTAAGTCAGGTTCTGGTATCTTATTTAGGGTAGAAAGCCCTAAAGCTAAGTTGTCTTTAGAGCTTAAATCTTATTACTTACTACTCTTAATATTAGGCTCTTCCTTATTTCCACCAGATTCCACCTATTATCTCCCTTTAGTATTAACTTAAATCTTATCTTAAGTTTTATCGCTTTTATTAGACGACAATTCTAATTCGTCTTAGAGATCCTATATTTAATAGATATTAATAATTTCTAATATTTAGTTAGTTCTTACTTAGAGTATATTCGCTAGATCTAGCTATAAGTCATTATAGAGCAACCGCTTATTAAACTTTACGTCTCTAGTTCTTATAACCTTCTTCTAACTAGGAATATAGATTCGGAATATATTTATTAAATTATACCCTACTAGATATCCTATATAGGCCCTTAGCGCGAGCTTATTTAGGCGTAGAATATTATATTTAAGAGGGTAGGCCCTATAGCCATAGACTTATAGGTGGCCTATATTTAGTTTTAGTGGTAATATACCTATAGCTAACTAGATTCTTTTAAAAGGCGTTTATTCCCCAAGTCTTCTACTAGGCGTTCGATTAAGTAGATAGGCAGCTGCTTTATAAACTTTAGGATATAGCTCCTCTAATAGATAGGCCTTAATTCTTATACACCAAGCCTTTTATACAATTACCCCCCTAGATTATTCCGCTGGACCGTTTTATAATTAAGTATTAAATGCTAATCTTTTAAGAGTGATTCCTCGTTTAGCTGCCTATTTCTTAAATTCGCCTCTAAAAGACGTCTCTTTATCTATATGGATAATGGCTACCTTAAAGCCATATCGTCATTTAATAATATTACAATAATTAATAATAATTTGGGTAAGGGACGACTTCTTAGCCATTATCTCTACTTTATTTATTCGCGTTATGTTATTAAGAAAGTATACCGCGTACTTATCGCTATTAAATGCAACTATTCCGGGTATTAAATTAAGGTAGATTCTATAAAAAGGAACTAGTAACTAAGTTAGAGGTCTTCTAAATACCACCTTATAAGCTTTACTCACTCTATATAATTTGCATTCTACCGTTATCAGGCCTTTTACAATCGCGCCTATTACTAACTAAAGTAGTTACTTAATTGCGTCTTTTCCTATATAGCCTAATCGCTGGTGCCATATATGGCCTTCTACCTAATTTAGCAGAGGCTTTAATAAATGCTTTATTGGCTTTAATTGAGTCGCAAATAAAGCCTTAGGTAAGTTACTTTTTAGCTTATTATATTTAATAGTGTTCTAACCACAGTAGCGGCTATAGTAGGCGTATGTCTCGTCGTCGCCATAAAAGAGAGTGTTCTCTTTATTGTTCTAGTAGACTCCCTTATTATTAAGCTTATTAAGATATACTAAGTTAGTATAGAAGCCTAGTATAAAGGCTGCTCCTAAGAGCTATATCTGTCTCTTCCCTTTTAGGTTATTAATTATAACTACAGCTATACTATAGCCTATGATTTCTTCTATATATAAGCCTATATAGACGCGTTCTAATATAGGCTTAATATTGCTGATAAACCTAGCTCTATCATTAAAGATATATAGGCTAGTTCCTAAGTTAAGAATCACACTATCGCGAAGCTTATAATTGGAAGCTGTATTATTAGCTCCTATATAATAAACTATAAAGTTTCCGTAGGGCTCTTAAGAGCTCTAATTACTACTATCCTTTAGCTTTTTATTAGCTCAATCGTCCTTCTTATTAGCTTAATTATCCTTTTTAATTTGCTTAATATAAGCCTTAATTTTAGGCGTTATATTAGCAATCTTCTTATCTACCTTCTTTTAGATTTTATTACTTAGTTTAAACCACAATAGGCGAGGAATCGACTCTACGATATACTAGCACTTATTAAAGTAGTAATGTTTTCCGTATAGGCACTCTAGCAGCAGTCGCCTTTCCTTCTTCTACTTATCTGCTAACGATTAAGGCTTTAATTCAGGCTTCAAATTTAGTAACTTGTCTTTAAAGGTAACTCCAAAGGATCCTCCTTATAGGGTTTTACCCTTCTAAGCAAGGTCTGTATAACGGTGGTTTTAGTATATTTTAACCAGTTTAAAGAAAATAGGAAGCTTCTTCTTCTCCTACTTACGCTTATTAAGCTCGTTCTTCTAATATTCTAACCAGCTTGGTGTAATTAATTTAACTATATATATAAAATCTTTCACTAAACAATTACCATTTACCTTAGGTAGAGCTTACTCCTTACACTTAGTATATACCTTCTCCTACTCTTATAACTAGACCTTAAAGTTCTGGTTCCGAGGCGCCTTCTTAAGCCTTGTATATTAAGTAGCTATTTAAAGCTTTTAGGCGTAGTTAGTCGGAGCAATTCTCTTCTTAAGAGATACTAAGATGTTATAGGTAGTGGTGTATTTAAACGTGTAGATGAGGTAGGTATATAAGATAGAGCTTAGAATGTGGCTACGCAACGTATTAAAAGCTAACAGCTGTTTTCTGTATAGCTTTATATTGTCCCTATAGTCGGCTTTAAGTATATAGAGCTTCTCCTTCTCCTCCTTATCTAGGTCCGCGAGCTTTATCTTCCCCTAGCTATTAGCATCCTTAGGTAAGGCATAAACAGGTTCTTTAAGCTATAGCAGATCGGTCTTAGGTGTTAATAGGTTAATATACTTCTAGAGATAATTATTATTTGCTTTTAACTTAATAACCTTAATCTATTTGTCCTAATTGTTTGGGCTTATAAGGATAACGGATAATATAATAACGGAAGGGGTTTCTTATTAAGAAGTTATTGTGGGTAGTTGTCTATAATTAAGATAATAATTAAAATTAATGGGAATAAAGGCTTTGGAATTAAAGATGATGCAGTAGATGGCCTGGGCTTATAACTGTTAAACGGACGATTAGGAATAAGAACTCCCTGTTTATTAAAGAGGGCTCTAGAAGCTCTCTTATATACATTAGGTAGGTCCAAATACAATGACGACGACGTCGTCATGTAGTAGGTCATAGTTAAGAGAAATAGGTAATAAGACGTTCGATAAGATATACTAGCTCAAGATACGAGACAACTGAGACATAGTTTGTATAGACGATCTAGGTCGTTAGACAGTATTATAATGGTAGTAAGGAACTTCAATTCAGGTCGATAACTTTACTAATTAAATAAAGCAGTTAATAGAACTATTATAAAGTAAATTAATATACGCTTAAATAGTATAGGAATAGTATATAAATAAAGGATAAGCTCCTATATAGGACTTTAAAGAAGGTAATATAGTTTACCTAAATATATAAAACCTAAAGACTTAATAACCCTTAAAGAAACTTAATTAGAAGTTTACGGGCCCATACTAAGTTAAGAAAAAACTAAGCCTATACGCCTATAAGCTTAAACTGCTAACTAAGATAAAAATATACCTAACGTTTTATATAAGCTTATTATAACCTTTAAAAGGTAAACCTTTAACTTATAAAGTGCCGCTACTACCCCCTATAATTATTAACAACGGTAATAGTTCTTACTTTATTAACTTAATTAACAATATATAATAAAAAAATATAATTTAAACAATTTAAACTTCTTATTAAGTAGGAAGAATATAAAATATAAACCTAGGAAACCTATAACCAGATTAAGGCCGACGCGCTATCCTTAGTAAAAGAATTTTATAAGAACTATCCTTTGCGGCCTACTTTAGCTAGATAGATATAATATAAAGGTAAATAATTGCCGCCTAACACGAATATATAAAAAACGATAATAAGAACTTAAAATATATTACGACGTTTATAATACGGTTACGTAATATATAAGATATTAAGGAACTTTAACCAGCGGTTAAGGTTATTATATAATTACAGCACGTGGTACACTAAACGCGTAGTTACGCGTTCGGTGTACTAACCACTTATATACTAACTAATTAGGGGGGGGAGGCGCGTCAGTATATAGACCACGTAGTCTACCTTAATAGAATTGACAGTCACCACTATCTAAAAGAGCATACAATACTATACGTATTTCGTGCCCCTGGATATGACTTACTTATATTATTAAATTGATATAAACACTGATCAGTAAGCGCGTACAGATTAGCAATCACTTAATACCTCCCCCTAAGCGATATATACGACATCGACCACTTGTTTAGAATCCTAGTACGACCTACTAGAAGGTTAGAAGTCGGGGATTGCGGACTTATTACTAACTCTATATACTTATTTAAGTCTTAGTACGGTTTACCGGAAGTATAATAGACGTGAATACAGACCTATACGGAACCCCTACCCTTAATCTACCTCTAAACCTCAAACCCCTATTCCTACTATACCCTTCAACCTCTTTTTTAGACCCCTTACGGAGACTCCTTACCCCTTTACAAACTACTACGGACCTGTTAATCGCTTTTATAGACTGTTATAAGACCTTATAGAAACCCCTTACCCTCTTATAAACTATTACAGACCTATTAACCGCCTTTACGGACCATTATAAGACCTTCCCTACCCGCAACGTACTATACTACACTATATAGTATAGCAGACTTAAGTAAGCAAGTTAATAAAGGTTAAGAAAAGTGGAGGTAGGGAGTTGACCTTATATCTATAACTGATGTCAACAACTATATTAAATTTAAAGTTCTTAAATATAAATATTTTAAGCTTATAAATAACGACCTATAGAAGCAATACTAGGAAGACTTTGCGGACTTTACAGAAGCTATTTTTAAGGCCTATAACCCTACTACTATCCGTAACCTATAAACCCTTTTACGTCACTAAGGTGTATAGGTTAAAAGGGATAAATAAGTTACTATTATACAGTCTTTATATAATATAATATATAAAAAGGACTAAACGGAATAGACTAAAGAGGAAATCCTAGACTAGGTTAAAGCCACTAAAGAACTCTTTGCTTCTTCTAAACTTAATAGGATTACTAGCCTTATACCTAACCCACTTAACTAAATTCGTTCTATAAACCTAAGCAGTTTCGGAATTAATTTTATAGGCTAAAGTACACCTAGTGCTTAAGTTACGGACCGTAATACCCCCGTAAACCAAAATACGGACTAAAACCCTTTTATTTAAGTTATAGATCCGTAAACTACCTAAGTAAAGACCTATGGCAAGGAGCTAGCCAACCTAGCTAAGCTCTATACCGACGAATCTAAGTACAGCGGTAAAAATAATAACTTTAACTTTAAACTAACCATCTTTACGGACCTCTATTAGAAGGCCGATATTCCTAAATAGGAGTTTAGCTAAGCCTACTCTACCATACTGCGCGGCCTAGCACTTAACTACTACTACACTAACCTTAAGAGCAACCCCCTTGGTGTTCCCTTTAATAAGCTATATAAAGCCATATATAACTACTTTAAAGGACTGGAATATAAGCGTAATATCCTTACCTAATAGAATGCGACTAAGTTACAGACCGTAATAGATAAAAATACTAAAAAATTAACTATAGAGTGCCTGCAAATCCTTATTAAAGACCTCCGCTACCTATAGCACGGTCTTAATATTAAGCTTTAAACGGACGACTTCCTATATAATAAACTTATTACGGCTTGCTAGGAAATAGAACCCTATAAATACGCCTATTGTAAGCCTATAAACACTATAGCTGGCCTTATTAACGATTTATAGTCCTCTATTATAATATATAAAGCCTTAAACCCACTAGGCAGTACTTAAGCCTTTATTACGGACCTATAAAATCCGTAAACTAACTTAGATGCCTACTTTACGGACCGCCGCTACCGCTAGCAGCACCCGCATTAACTAGGTCCTACCCGTAACCCCTATAATAACTCCTATATAAAAGTATACCCCCACAGACAAACTAATCAGAGGTACCTTATATATAGTAAGAAAGAATATTAGTCTATAAGGCATACCTAGGAAAAACGCAATAAGTCTAAGAAGAGATTTAACAGACGGATTAACTAGTTTATCTTAGACTATAAAGGAAAGGAAGTAGAAGAGTCTCTTAATAAGTTAATAAAAGCCCTTATAATTAGTAGTAGTAGTAGATTCAATTTACCGTCCGACCCGGTCCCCCTAATGGGTCCACGCAGACTAATTCCTATGGGAAAAGCTCATATTACACTGAGAAAACCCATTTTTAGGTGAACAAAAAACCTCCAAGGGAAACGTAAGAGGTAATACTTCCAAATAGCATCCGTACTACATCAACGGGAGGAGAAAAACACCATCAGGTTACTGCTTTGAGACTCCCCTTACGCGGGAGTGTCTAAAATGCCTATCTTGCCCTTGTCTGCCATTTAAACCATTTTTGCCACGTCTGTGTATTGCCTGTATAAAGTTATGTGCCTGTCCCTAGCTCCTTTTCTAAGTCTCCTGTGAATATCTCCTGATAATAACAACGCTTGCGCTCCGCCCGGGCCTGCATGCTAAGGTCTCTTATCCATTCCTTTATTAAAAGGTTTCTACAACGGGGTGTATATAACTTAGTATCGCTTTTGCCCTAGGTCCTAACCCTAGGCCCTTATACCTATTCGTGAGGTATAAGAGGACGCTCTAGTATTTAATAGGGGTGACCAGTCCCTATAACTAGATACCTAGGTTGCCAGGTAATGTTAAAATGGGGGGCTTCTGCTACGCTTAGGGCGCGGATTGTTTGCGTATGTATGTAGTTGCTGTGCGGTGTATATAGTATTTGTAGGAGGAAGGGGGTACGCCGGAGGGATGATTGCTTGTCGATTCGAATAACCGAACGTGTACGATAGACGTAGTAGCTATGTTCAAACTTTTTGCTGGGGCTCACCCCCTAGTGAAAAATTTTCACACCACCACCACCACGTCGCTGCGCAGGCGCTGCGCAGCCGTACACACGTCTCTGCGTTTGCTCTGGTAGTCTATTGACACGATCCAAATGGAACATCAATAGTAGCTGCTAGGTTCCCGGGCTCCACCGCGTGGAGGTGCAGAGGCCGATTTTATCGAGCCCAGCCCTTATAATTAACTTTAACTTAAATACTTAGGAATAGGAGACCTTAGAGACGTTCTTAACTACTTTTAGACCTTTTACGGACAGCTAAGCCTTTAATATTATAACTGTATTAGCCAACCGCTCCTTTACACACTTAATTACACCTAAAAACTAGCCCGTAAGTATACCTATTAAACCCGTTATAGACATTACGGACTATAAATAGGACCTATTTATATATATTACTATAAAATACTATACCCCTAAAGAATTCTATGGCGTTATAATTAATATAAGTACCTCTAAGAAGTCTACTATAGGTTACGGATAATACCTTGTATATAAGACCACTATAAAGGATAATATGGACATCAATACTATGCAAACTGGGGCCGTAAATATCTAATTTGGTATTAGCTTAACCGCATTAATTAGATTAGTTAAAGTTAAGACTCTAATTAGCCTAGTTAACTTCTATATAGTAAAAGCGGACACCCTTTTCCTACTCTGCCTTGCGGATATAGATAGACTATAGGTTTACTATAACAATGTTACGGATACCCTAATTGGCCCCACAACTGCCCTAAGAAGTAAGAATATTACCCTGCCAATTATACGACGATTTAGACACCCGTTCCTTATATAGGGAGAGACTTTACGGACCTATATTTAGGAATCTTTTAACTATAACCCGTGCTACCTCACTAGTATGGAAATCTACCGCCTATACCGCCGTTTTAGCCACCCGTTAGCCGAAAAGCTATATAGAGTCCTTAAACGCTTTAGACATAATAACGTTAATAGGAAGGCAATTAACCACCTAACTAAATACTGCTCCTTTTGCCAGAAATACGGACGTTCCCTAGGCCGATTTAAGTTTACCCTTTATAAAGATCTTAATTTTAACTACTTAGTATACGTAGATATTATATATATTAATGGCAGCCTAGTATTATATATAATTAATAAGGCAACCCACTACTAAGCCGCCCGTTAGTTGCAAAATATATCCATAAAATATACTTAGGACATTTTACGGACCTACTAAATTAATATATACCTTGGACCTCCTAAGTATATTACCTACAACGCTAGTAGGAACTTTATTAGTAAGGAATTCTAATAGTACGCTATAGCTATAGCTATTTTAACAAAAGCCGTTCTAGTTAAGGCGTATTAGTCTGTTAGGCTTATTAAGTAAGCTTACCTAGCTCTATAGAGAGCTTACTAGATTATTACGGACGAGTATAAGGATATCTAAAAGGAACTGGCTTTACAGATAGCCGTAAAAGCCGTTAATAATACTGCTAGCCTTAACGGACTAGTACCTACCCTCTTAGTTTACGGAGCCTACCTAAGGATAAGCAACCTAGGCCCTCCTACCCCGTCTATTACGGAATGAGTAGCTATAATATAGAAGGCAATAGCCGAAATAGTCAAATTATGGGCTAAACAAGCTGTTAATAGCGCCTTATATTACCACAACAGACCTAATACAACCTTAGTATATAACCTCCCGCTTAACTCTAAAGTCCTTATATAGTGTAAGAGCGGCAATTAGACTGGACCTTATTATTTACTAGCTATAGAAGACGAAATGTGCTATATATAACTTCCTAGCAAACTGACTAGCTTTAGAAGCACGTCCATAAAACCCTACTTTCGGCCTAAAAATACCTATAACGTTGAACTAGATAAACTGGAAGCACCCGCTAAACTAGATAAACTAGAAGCACCCCTACCTACTCTAGAAGTCCCTTACAAACCCACTAAACCTACTAAACCTACTATAAAGCATGGCCGAGGATGCCCCCGAAAGCACCCTATAACTAAGAACCCTATAATAAAGAATTACCTAACCTCCGTAGATATATCTATAAGACAACCTCCGCTTGCGGATATATTAGTTCTAGTATAGGAAAACCCTTTTACGGACTTAAGACGTAAAGAGATTAATGGACTACTTAAAAAGGGCGTCTTTGCGGTTATAATGGAGAAAGACGTCCCGCAAGGCGTCTGTATATTTAACTTACGCTTTATTAATAAGATTAAGCACCCTAATACTAATAAAGCCTTTAAGAAATTAAGGCTCGTTATACAAGCTTACAACGACTAGGGAAAGGGCTTAGTCCTTACGCAATCGCCTATAATTTAATGAGTTAGCCAACGGATTATACTTATACTTATACCTAAACTACAGTAAACTAAGCCCGTAGCCCTTTACTTACGGGATATCTTATAAGCCTATATATAGTCTAATACCTACCTAAGTAGGGATATCTTTATACGACTACCCCCTAAGCTTAACTTATAACTAGGAATAATTTTATAGGTTATAAAACCCCTTTATAGAGTACTAAAAGCTAAAAACTATTAGTTTAAGATATATTACTAGTATTACGTTAATAAACTCAAAATAGAACAGTTAACCTACAATCCCTGCCTCCTATACACCCTATTAAACGGCCTTAGTATTATTGGACTCTAAACGGACAATACCCTCTTTTTAGTAGACTAGACTTTTGCGGACGCTAAAGAGACTAAACTATAAGAGGCAAAGTTCTTAGTAAAGCCGTAAGAGCAGTTAACTAAGTAGACTCTAATTAAGTTTAATAGAGGCTTAATTATATAAAAGGGTAACTTAATCTAGCTAACTTAGAAACGCCAAGCTTAAAACCTAAGGCTTATTATAGTAAAGCCTACGGACCTTACTAGTTCCCGCGGAGAGACCTATAAGACCGTAAATATAAAGGACTAATACGTTGCATAGCGTGCAAGAGGCGCCTATATTACCACAGTCTGTTAACCTAAATCTACCTATAATTTATCCTTTATGGCCTAGGTAATAGATCCGCAAGAGAAAAATACTAAGCAGCTAAATAAGCGTATTTAGTGGCAAATTGATAATGTAATAAGAGGACTTACTTTTATACCACTAGACCTGAATTCCCTTAGCGTACTAGTATTTATAGACACCTCCTTTACTAATAACAAAGACCTATTATCACAAATTGGCTTTATAATTATACTTATGGACTATAATTAAGACGCAAATATACTATACTGGTCTTTAATTAAATGTAAATAAGTAACCCGCAGTATACTAGCTTCTAAACTGTACGCACTAGCCTATAGCTTTAATATAGGAGCCGTAATTAAGTTAACAATCCAGAAGATCCTATAATTAGAGCAGTTACCCCTAGTTTTATACACTAATTTAAAGTCCCTCTATAACTGCCTAGTGCAACTAGGTATAATATAAGAGAAGAGGCTTATAGTTAACCTAATGTGCTTATATTAGGCCTATAAACGACGTGAGATTACAGAGGTTAAATGGATTAGTAGCGAAGACAACTTAGTGGACGCTATAACTAAGGCAAAGCCATGCCAAGCTCTTAAAACCCTAATTAATACAAATAAGCTTAACCTAAGGGTTATAAAATGGGTGGAACGAGACTAACGGAGTATGTACGGTTTATTTACGGCCCGTTAAAAGGCCGTACGGTTTATTTTACGGACCGTAAGTAGGACTTACAGCTAGCTTAGAGCACCGTTTAGAAGGCAGCCCAGAAGGCACCTTAGGAGGGATTTCCTATATATTTCTTTTGTATTTTACGGCTCTGTTAAAGCAATTACGGAGGTTATATATAAGTGGGTCTATCTTTAAGTACCGCTAGTGTATAATTACTGCACGTGGTACACCAAACGCGTAGTTACGCGTTTGGTGCACCAACCACTTATATGCTGACTAATTAGGGGGGGGAGGCGCGTTAGTATATAGACTACGTAGTCTACCTTAATAGAATCGACAGTTACTACTATCCAAAAGAGCATACAATACTATACGTATTTCGTGCCCCTAGATATAACTCGCTTGTATTATTAAATTGATACAAACAGTTATCCAATTAGTTAGATTTGCCTTGCTAAGACCTACTACAAAGATATTAGTTTAGCTTACCGCCTTAATTAAGCTAATAGCGATTTTCTATACTGGGTATAAAAAATCCTAATTAGCCTACTTAATAATTAGAACTGGTAAAACCCTATACTATTACCTAACGCGAAAATATAACACGCGATAAGTTATAAGTCTTAACTAAAATTCAATTATTTAGACCTTTAGCTAAAAGGGGGGGTACTATAACGGGACTAGCCTAGTTATAGTAGGAATGTCTTAGTAAAACACTTAATAGATAAATTCTGCTAGATTAATTAAATTCTACTAAAGTCTGTTAAAGACCGCATGCGTATATACGCACGCATTAACCACCAAGCCCCTAACTATTTAATTATATAATTCTCTTGTTATTTCTTTCTCTTCTTTACGTAACGTCTTATTCTTAGCGAGAGCTATATACCCTTAGATTTAGATAGAATTTATATTATTTCTTCGAATCTTCCCTAAAGCCTCTTCGCGCCCTTATATTGTCCTACTGTATAAGAGATTCTTCGGTAATATTGCTATACTATAAGTAAATTCTCCTCTCTATATAATATACCTATATAACTAACTACTCTTAGGATAAGTAGAAGAGAGTAAAAGCTTTACTGGTAATTAATATAGAGGCTTAGGTGGGGGGGTAATTAGAGAAGTAGGTACGGATAGGGAGGCCCTTATATATAAATATAATTCTAATTTAGAGCTGTGGATCTCTAAATATAATTATAAGTAACCTATATTACTTATATAAGGTAGAGAGCTAATTAACGCTAGCTCTATAAGGCCTATACGGCGACTTTACGTTGTCTAGTAGGCCCTTACCCCTTTACTAAGTGTCGGAGTCTCCTAGGGTTCTATAGTAGGTACTATAGAAATTATAAGTGGCGGGATTATAAGGCTTAATGTTTATTATACGATAAAAATTCTTAGCTTATAGCGGCGGCAGTAGGAGTACTAGAGGGTAAGGATTAAATTGTAGAACTAGAGGATAACAAGGAATAGATAAAAGTTACTAAATTTAATCTCCTCTCTTTTTTACCACTTTTATTTTATTTTATAATATCTTATATATAGTATCTCGTACGAGGAGAAGTATAAATAGAGAGTAGAAAGGAGATACCTAATTAGTAGGGAAGCTAAGGACGTTGGTAGATTACTCCCTTATTTAGTAGCGGATTAAAAAAAATTTGATCGATATGATATAATATGATATGATCTCGCGTATCGTATTGATAAGGATTGTTTGGATTTTCCGCTACCCTGCTTATTCGTGTTGATCTTCTGGAGACTAGTAAAGCTGTATAGTAGTCCGTTGCACTACTAGAAATAGCATATCTGATGTACTTAGACTTGCTAATAAACAAACAATTCAAACCACAGATCTTTGGTTTGGTTAATTGGATATTTTAAAGCTTTAAGCTTGTTTGTTTTATTTGGTTAATTAAACTAGCAAATGGTTTAGATAGATTTGACTGTTTGGATAGATTTATATACATTTTTACACGACAGTAAGAGGATCTAGGAGCTCTACGCTACAATCTGGTAATAGGCGTTTGGTGTTATAATGCTCGCGCTAAGCTTAAAAGTTAAGAGGGAACAAAATTAATTACCCCTAGTATTAATAACAGTAAGGTCTAATTATATTAATCTAAAGCGGTAAATCTGTTAATATTAGTTACTATAATAATATTTAAACGTTATATAAGGATAGCTTACTATAGTGTGGATTAAACCTTATTGTCGCTCTAGCGGTTCCTAAGGAAGGTCACGTGACTTAAAATTTAATGCAGAGTTTTCCTATGTAAAAGATGCTTAAAAAATCGATCGCCCGCTATAACGGCAGCAATATCGACCTGGCTATATAGCCAATCCTCCCTATATATTATTGTATGTATACAAAACAGCTTCTAAAGTAGGAGATCGCGCCTCTTAATAGCGCTAAAGTTAGAGGCCAGAATTAAAAATTTAGGTAGAACGTTATACTATTTAAAAGTCAGCAAACCAAATTAAATGGCGCGATCTCCGGTTAAGTCTAAACCGGTATATAATTTCCTTATTAGGAAAGGTTATTTTCTGCGTTTAATAAAGCCGTTACGGTTCTAGCTTCACATATACTATAAGGCTGCAATAATATTAGGCCGCATTTGTAAGCGACGAGGCTTAAGCATATTACTAAGCTTACTAAACAATCGTTTATAATTGCAGCTTAATAGTAGTATACTTAGTATATTAAGCGCTATTTAACTAAGGTTAGGAAACTCTATTGCTATTATCCTTTAGTATAAAAACGGATCGCGAGCCAGTGGATAATCTTCCGCTAGTAGATCGAGTTTCTTCCACTACTTATACTCGTCTTCTTAATTATTAGATAAGGAAGGTGCTATAGTAAATGCGGTACCCATAAAGCTTCTAATAAAGTCATTAATATTAGATTGTAAAGGCTAATTCTTCTTAAAGGCTTGCTCTGCTAACTATAGCTTCTTTCCTTTATACTTAAGCCAGAGCTCCTAAAAGGAAGCGTTATAGCTAGTTATTTAATTAGGCCTCTCTTTCTAGTTGTTTTAGCAGAATCGCTTAAGGTTAGGGTATAGTAGGCAAGCTGCGTAGTAAATAGGCGTCTAATTAAGCGCCGCGTAGTATTTTTAAAGCTTCGCCCACCTATAATTAATATTAATTTTATAGTGATCCTTAATTGCCTCTTAATTAGGATAATCCTCTATTATCGCCTTAGTTAATTAAGCTTTAGCTTCTTTATAGTGCCTTATTAGAAACTCTATATAAGGGATAACTTCCTATATCGCGCTATTACGCCCAGCCTTACTTCTTCCTTTAAGCTTAAGTGTAGCTTGCTAAAGCGGCTTAAGAAGCTAAATATATTGCTTAATAACGTCCCAATTATAGGAAGCAAGGCCGCCAACTTATATATAGAGAGGGCGATTAAGAGGCTTCTAATGTAGGTTCGGATTCTTTCTATGTTATTAACTAGACTTAATTATTGCGAGCTTCCTATTCCATTTATTAATATTATGCTATATTATTAAGGAAATAGGGCCTTAAAGCTTAATAGCTTGTTTAAATATTATTAAATAACTATTCTACCTAGTCTTAACGGGCTTAACGAGCTTAAGGACTTTGAAATCGGCGTATAGTAGCATAGCGTTCTCCTCTCGCTAGAAGGCATAGAACTGTTTATACTTTTATAGTAAGTAGATTAAATAGATAAAATTAATAAGAGTTCCAAGCGGGCCTTCCTTTCGCCACTTCTCTAGGAACTACTGCTCTTCCTATAGAAGTCTTAGTTTTAATTAAATTAATAGTAGGGGAACGCCTACCGTTAAGTTCTTATTACCGTTCTCAAATATATCTTTATCGGTTCCAAATAGACTTAATTAAGCCACTAGATTAAATATATAGGTAGCGCACCGCACCTAATGTTGCTATTTATTAAATCTAAGCTCTGCTATAAGGAAGTTAATACAGGCGTTATTATTATAGGCGTTATCCATAACAAACCAGCCAATTCAACTACTAAGATTATACTTAGCAATGATATTGCTAATAATATTATGGTAGTTATAGCCGCTATATAGGCCAAGCTGCTCTAGTAGAGCAAGCATAAAGTCTTAAATCTAGCCTTAATTGTCTAAGTAATAAACGCAGATATTAGTAAGAGCTTTCTTCTTATCGCGCGTTATCTAGCTATTAAATAATATATAAAATCTCGTCATTAATCGCGCTAGTTCTTTTATTACTACACCTTTATTGCCATTATATTTAGCGAGAACTTAATTATAAATTGCCTTGTAGTTTCGGTATAGATTAGGCTTAGCGTCTTTATTTATGGCCGCAATTAGGGCTTAAAATTCAGGTCGCTTGACTTCTCGTAAAGGTTAGTTTCTAGTGGCAATTTATAGTATAACCGCCTATTTAAAGATATCGGAGTCGTAGGACTTAATAAGCTTATTAGCAACTGCTTACGATATATAGTGGGTTCGTTAAATCTGCTCTAGAATAGTTGAAGCCTTCCGCTTCTAAGACACTGTATAATTAATAGGACCATAAGAATTAACCTAATAGCTATCTATATCCTTAGCAAGGTGTCCTGCCGCAGAAGTAGTGGCTCTACTAGTCTTATATAGAGTCACCTTGATCTTATATAGATGGCAATATTTGTATAAGAAAACGGTTATTTTCTTACCAAATCTTTGCTGGAGCCGCTAGCCATGGTCCCATATAAAGCTTGGAGTTCTAAGGAGGTCTCGATGAGGCCGTTAATATCTCTCTACACGGTCCCAATTAAGGCCTTCGTATTCGTCCTCAAGGGGGGTTGATTCTGATGAGGTATTAGAACCTTCGCAGGCTTCGCTAGGCGCGATTGCAGACGTATTCTCTGCTGAATTAATAGGGCTAGCTTTAGAAAGATGGGAAGACATAATATAGGCAGTATAGCGATAGGAATTGGTGGGTAAAAGAGGAGATTTTGGTAGGCTTAAGTCAAAAAGACGCGTTCGGATGTTTATTTTCGGCGCGTATATTATATCACAATCGTAGTATATTATAGAACTACCCAAAATCAACCACCAAGAACCCCTATATCTTATATATCAAACGAGCAAACCAACTCAATCAAACGAGACGATATAGGGCTTGATTGACTGCTAAAATCGGGCCTCTGGGTTTGATTGGTTGTTTAATTACAAAGCAAACAAACAAACAAACTAGCAAACGGGGTTTGTTTATCAGCAAGTCTGGATGTACTGTACCCCCATTGGATTTAAGGATACGTTGTTGTTGGCCTTCACTTCGCGAACACTCAGAGTTAGGGAAGAAGAAGAGCTAATGGTACCCCTTTATTGTTGTTGGTGCTCCGGGCAGCCCAAATATCTTGCAGTAAGTTACCAATTTCTACAGTCTGTTCTTCATATTTGCTTGACCCTGGTATGTTCCCCGCAAAAGCCCTAGGAGTAGTTTGATTATATTGGCCAGGTAATCCCGACATTATGATCGCTTTGGGCTATTACCACCTTGACGACTGAAGCTAAGCTCGGAAGTTTAGCTACATACGCAGGAACAGTTGGGATACACCACGCGTAGGTTTATGAGTTTTGCATATGAACGATATTACTGAAAGGTAGAAGCGAAGAGAAGTTAGTGAAAGAGCGTGGTAACATTTCAGATTGTGCTGATGACCTTTTTAATCATTAGTCTTAACAAAACTATGCTGTTCCTCCTGCTTTGATCCGAGTTCACTATTACTGGTATCCATTGCACGCCTGAGTAATGGCGTGAATACCAAGCTGAAGAGTGAGGAAGAGTGCAACAGTGAGTTCAACGTCCTAAATAGCTTCGCTAGGGCATTGAATAATTTAGTAGTTTTGGTTACAAAGGTAAAATACTAACTAGGATATACACCACTAATTTCAAACCAGGAACATGAACGTGTTTCAATTCATGCCTTTGAGACGTTGACATTAATAGCCACGCTCCAGAGTTACGTAAGAAGATTAAATATCTCGTATGCTATCCATACTGAAATTTCAGAACGCCCCCAGTGCATTATATTACAAATACGCCCGCACATTCCCACTTTAGGCTCGCTGAATGTTGTACAGAGTTACCCAGCCTCCGGTAAACTCGATTGCAATCCATTCCCACGCCATTCCCACCTCAAGGGTACCATTGAGTAACATAACGTGTGGAAATATCCGGCCTGGATGACCGTTCTTCATCCAATATCAATATATCCCATAGTCCGCCGCAGACATTTCCAGCTAAAATCCAGCAATCATTTGATGTAGGGACAGTTACTTATTCCCGCCGCGTTTCTGCTCGAGGAATAGGACTTGCTTCCGTACTGCAAAAAGAAAAGAAAATATTAGCGGCAAAGTCCCAAACAGCGTTGAAACAGTTAGACACGAGTGTGCTGCCCATCTCAGCTCTTAGCCATTACTCATCGCAAACTTGAGCATGCGACATGACCTCCCATCCATAACCAAACAGTCTGTTTCAACACCATGAAACTGCCCCCCCCCCCAATGGTATCCATTGGTTGCTGGTTGCATCCAGACCGTCATGTCCTAGGTGCTTCGAGCGTAGCGAGAGAAAACGTACCGATCGGATCATACTTAAGCATGCTAAGCGGTCTGTGTGCGCGCGGTCGCATAAGCGTTCTGTAATACCCAGTCATGGCCATTGAAATGAGGCGCACCATGATGGTGCGAGACTTGGCTGCGCACAGTAAGTGTTAGCATACCGGACATGTCGAGCGATTGTTGTTGCGTTGAGAGAGTAATTGAGGGTTTGAGGGGTGATGACGCTCCGTGAGCGGGCTAGGGAACAAGGCCGGGAGCACCTGCCGGGAGAGGCAGCCTGGTAGGCGAGGATTGGTACCTTTTTTAGCCATTGCAGCACGCGCAACGGAGGAGGTAGGTCGTTGATGGAAACAAAATGAGGAACTTGAGTTGGGACGTGAGGGATCGGCTCGGCGTGATAGTGGCAACCCATCGGCGCATATTTCAGCACTAGTGAAACGTCACCGCAAATATTACCGTTGCCAACTGAGTGCACTAAATTTCAGATAGAGATACTGCTTCGCATAGAGTTTGTCCATTCATAGCTGATTAAAGCTTTTACAGTTTGTCGAATGGGTTCCATTCATTCATGAAGGTCTTGCCATTCTTGTATAAAACTTTCGAATGGCTCCTTTATCCGACTCACTTCAAAGCTGATTTCAATAATTGTATTTTAAGTGTCCCTAACCGAAGAAGTGAGACAAAACCTTTATCAGCCTTATTTGAAAGTGTTTCTCCTGAATGGAATCTAACATTTTGAGTCCAAAGCCAAAAGGCCATTATTGACGATCTTTCGAGTATTTCCCCCTATCTTCGTAATATCCTCACCCTTCTGCGAAATGTTTAGGATCGCATGCCACAAATATGGCCTGCAAAGTTAAGGTGGTAGTGTCTCCGACATTTAGGCCAGTAAGAGAAAGGCGCTCATTGAAAGGCCGCCGTAACCGCAGGTTCAGAGATGGACGTGCCCGCTCATAAAATAGAAGCAATAATGACGCCTTGCTATGAGAAAGAAGCTCACGAGGTTGCGAGACTGTGTATTTTGATGACAGAAGGGGTTTCATGGCTAACTTCTACATTATAGCAATAATACGGAATGCAGTATTTAAAATTGAATTAGTAACATGCATGGCTGATGCGCCGCATCCCTACTATATGAATGCAGACCCCCTCAAGCCCCACTCGGAGTTTAGCTCTGCATCCATGCTAGCTCTAGGCGGTTTACGTAGCTGTGCTTCGATGCTTCGATGCCAATGGCCCGATCTCTTTGATCTCTGGGGTACATATACACAGTATAGACCTTCTCTGCATTCTACTTTCGTCATTATTCTGTCATCATCACGCCGGCTGTTCACCATGTGGCGGGTGGACATGCAGGGTCTTAGGGTAGAACGGTTGCTCGATTCCGTAGATTGTGCCAGATCGTCCATCTTGATCATATAAAGTATGGGGACAGCGGATACCTGCAGGTCGAAAGGGTTATAGATTGATGTGACGTAGCTGGGAAGCGGTGAGCACAGAGGTAGAAGGCCAGCGTTAGGGCCTCAGGATTTTGACACCTTCTGAGTAGTATTCTCCTACTGATGATAAACTGACAAAGTAGTTGAGGCATTTGATACGGTCAAGATCGTGGGCCACTGGGAAAGCACTAGGGTGATTAAAATGTATGACTTCTGCAATGCGTTGAGAGTTAGGAGACTAGGTTGCCGTGGGCCAGCTCGAGAAGCAAGGCGCTGGGGTGAACATCATGGCCATGAAGTATGACTATATTTGCGAAGAGATGAGTTTGCAAACCAAAAATCTCCAGCATTGAGCGACGGAGAAGACCTAGTTTAGATTGATCAGCATTAAGAGTCCGGCCTTCTAGCATGGTGGCACCATGGCTAGGCTCCAGACCCCTTTGAAGGATTTGGTCAGTGTGCATGTCTGGGAGAAACCTTAGGAGCCTATTGCCAATTTATTGCCAATTAGGAAGGGAACAATTTAAGCGTCTAGGCTGATAACCTCAGTTAAGACAAATATGGAAAAGTAGTGTTCCAGGCAAGCAAGGTGGCTACTGTTCGTCATCCGCTCCACAGTCTTGGGAAGCGTCAAATGTCTCGAACACACCGAGAGTGATGGCGACATGTTCGCTCACCTCGATGACGGCCGCTAATGACTAACGGATGATTGCGGCTCTTCCAGGCGCAGTCAAGTGCACAAATAAAATTTCCGAATAACAGCGAGAGATTCGTTGATGCAGTGACTCAGCCACTCTACGAGCGGGTCCTACGACGTGAATGGGACCAGAGAGACGGTATGTTCACTCGGTCGGCGCCCAGAGCCGATAACCTACCCTAGAGCCGGGATTATTTTCCAGGCAGCTGAGACCTCGTGGCGTTAGGCGTATTTGAAATGGGCGAGATAGGTGAGATTTACGTATGCATCGACACCTCAGGTTGACAGGAAGGGCGGGCTCGGCAGAACTTCATCCCCAGAAAAGGTAATTGCGGGGAAAATGACCGATTTTGCAAAACAGTGACAGAAAGGAAGGGTGTGATGAGTTGCCTAGCCATTATGAATGCTTCACTGCTACCTAGGTGGCTCAGCTTCCAAGAGGGTGGTATTGAGAAAAGCTCTCATACCCAGGCTACCGGGTATACTCGACAACTAGACGCCTGCACAAAACTAAATGACGCTCTGAAACAACTAAACTGACGACCGGTCGACATAAACGTTGCGTCTGCTGTGTGCCATGTGCCGTGTTCTGTCATGACCGGCGGGTTGATGCGACTGAGTCTTGTCTGAGGCTTGACTTGCACTCATGCATTAATCATCCCGAGGTTGCGGGAGGTGAACAAAGTGCAATGTACTCTATAACATGGTCAGGTGAGCAGGCCGACCGGCAGGCAAACATGACTGGACGGTTAATGGAGGTATGGTGCGGTGCGGGCCGAAGTCGACTCCAGAAGACCGGAAAGGCGTCGGGTTACTTCTTTCGAAGAGCAACTTGTCGTTGCAGTGACTCACCGGACATTCACTAATGTGCCACGAAGGTCGAGATACTCAAGCAATGTGGTCAAACAAGAGAGCAAACGTGTATCCAAATAATCCAGAAGCCTCGTGGCACTCGGGGAGGGTGTACGTCGACTATTGTAATGCCCTGGCAGGTGTGGCAGACGCACAGCACAAGGAAGCGACACCGCCCCAATTGCTCCGATCAGCTCGACAGGGACCCACACAACCCTTGAGAGTCCAGCACTGCCATAGAGCTCGCCCTATAAGGAACAGCCGTGCAGCGGGCCTTATTCATCAGTGGCTGGAGGCTTGCCAAGCCCGCCTTCCACCATGTCAGAAAGTTTCCGGTCAACCAGAAACGGATGCCAATCTGAAAGTGTCCCGGACTGGCGAAAAGTTGCGCTCGAGCACACACACACACTACAGCATCTCACGCAACAACGGAATACACGGCAGTCGGTTTGAGCAGGCAGGACTTGTTGCGGTCCGGTGGAAAGCGTGTGATGTTCTCATCGCAAACAGGCGTGACAGCTAATAGCTTCGCCGCCATCAGAAGGCGACAGGTGGTTTCACGGCTGCATAGCCTCGAGGGAAACAATCGTCAGCAGGCGAGATAGGGGGCAAGGTGGTTGACGCTGGCCGCTATACAAACCGTCAACACGGACGAGTCGTTCTCGAGTTCATGGTTGAAGCGACGGGATGTCGCGCATCCTCGTCGCGGCCACACCCGCGCGCTGAGGCTGTGCAACGTGGAGATTTTCTTGTGTTGCGGTGAGGGGTGGTTCAATCAAGCGCAAGGGTGATTCGAAGGGTGTTTTCGATTGCGCAGCTTGGCCAAGGTGAAAGCCTGGGGTTTCCAGTGAAAACGGCAGGGAAGGGTCACGACTGCACCTTGCCTGATGGAGCGGGGCTTTGCATTGAAGCGAGACCATTCTCCACCATCTCGTTCCTCCAGCTCCAGCGCCAGCAACGCCATCCTGAGGCGGAGTCCACCAATCGAAGTGGGGGCTGGGACGGTGGGACGCGATACTCCGACACTGCGACACTGCGACACTGCGACAAAAGCGACAATGGGAATGAAACTCTACAGTCCGAGTACGTTCATGCTCACGCATACTCCGACTCTTCCGGGGGGAGTCACCCCGCGGCTCCTGGAGCACGCCTGGGCTGGACGAGGTTGCGCAACAGTCATAGGCTAGCAGCAGCCCGAATGGTCAGACTCACTGGACGGGGGCATGCCAAACATGTTTCTAGCGCGTTTCGCTGCCCATCCGTGCCAGCTCCTGTCGTCATGGGCAGGCAGTGGACCCCGGTTGACCGCCCTCGCGCGTCTGCGCCTGACGGCTCGCTGCGCGCGACCCCTGCACGCAGGCATTGTGGGGGCCCTTTGCATGCATGCCCAGTCCAAGCCCTAGGCATCCACTCCATAAACCCTTCCTGGTCAACAGCATATATCTTCCTCTATGCTGCCACCTTTCTTTTCCACACCCACGCTCCATAAATTCTGCGATACTCCACCACACCAGGAAGACTACTGTTCAACCAGCTCCCGCGCCTTTCAAATCAACCACGACATATTACTTTGCCTACGGCAAAGTGGCCGCAACCATTCCAGCACCACTAGCCTCGACGCCTTTCACCACGGCGCGCCGCCTCAAACCCATTCTCAAGAAATCCCCGACCACCACCATGCCTTCCGTCTCTCGTCGCGACACCATGCCTACTCCTGCTATCATCCACACCAAGACTGCCGCGCCTCGCAAGGAGCGCGCGGTGGAATTCCTGCCCGAACCAGTGACCGGTGTGTCTCGTCCGGTGAACGCCAGCGAGAGCTGGGCTGCGTACAACTTCGAATCACACGCGCGCAAGTGTACCTACTGTCACAACCCATACGAAGTCCACCGGAACCACGATCAGCTCTGCGAAGCCGGCCACAGGCTTGCCCAAGATGTAGCCCGTTACATCTACAACCGCGACGGCGAGACCTACAGCTTCAACGAGGAGGGCCACAAGCTCGTGCGCGTGGAGATTCCGGCCGGTTACGACGAAGTTCGCGGTCTCTTGAAGGCGGTTGAGCGAAGCTTGAGGCACCGCAGCCGCAAATCATTCCTCAGCATGGACCGCACCTACTACGTCCCTCCCCGTACTCACCCAGAACGCAGTCGCTCGGTCAAGGTCGAGCAGCCATCCAAGCCTCCTCGACCGCGCTCTGGCGAGATTGTCGACTGGCCGCAGAAAACCAAGGTCACCGCTGAAGTCTCCAGCTCTGCCTCGAAGCGTGGCTCCCTATACGAGATGGATCTTGCGCAGCAGCGCCGCGATTCCGTGCGCTACAGGGTGGAAGTCCGCGAGCCATCTCGGCGGGACATCCGCGAGCACCGCCTGTCAGGCTACTACCGCTGAAACATAGCTCTTACGGACATTCTTCACAGAATCTGGTAACACATGGAGCGACTACTCTTAGACCTCCGTCTACCTCCGCCTGCTACCGCGACAAGTCCGGCACTTGCGCGCAGCAGTGCGCAACCTGGGGGTGGACCTGAAATAGGCCACCTCACCAGGTCGCATTCAACGCTCCAAATATGTCTCGCTTTATGAAGGATTGGCAGAGGATCTGCTTCACGAAAGCAAGTGCAAGTTTTGGGAACGAAGTTTGGGACTCATGTCTCGGCATGGCAATCACTGAATCAATTCCATTGTCCGCAAGAACAGTTACTTGCGCATTGAAAAGGATATTCGGAGGCTGTCTTTGGGAATTTTGGGGAGCGTGAAACTGGCAGGATTATTTGGGAAGAGGCTTTGGCTAAATTAGCAGCTACATTTACAAATGCAAATACATTCAAAGTCCAAATATCAGTCAAATTGTGCCAATAGCGGGGACGGCGTGAAGTGCAAACCATGGCCCCGTGCGCAGCGCAGCGACGGAGTCCGAGAAGCGTCCTTATCCAAAGGTCATTTGCGCGCAGCGAGTAATAGTCGAAGAACTATAGCGGCGGGTGGCCTGACCTGCATTGGAAAGGTTGAGCCTGCAGGCGGGCGCGGCACCAAGAATGCAGAGGAATGCAGAGGAATGCAGCGGAATGCAGGTGTGACTGGTTTTTGCTTTGAGCCGTACGTAAACTTGAGTTCGGCAGCGCGAACAATCTGCCGAGAAAAGTTTTGCAAGCCACTGCCCCTCCGCTGCCTCAAAGTCAATAAACATATAGAGACAAAGAGTCACTGATTGCAATATCCCGTAATCAGCGCCTATGCACGGCACCAATTGTCGCGACACCATGTCTTAGTGTCTTTCTGTGACAAGGGCCATATGACTGACTCTTGCGATGATCTGGCATCGTCGTGGTCGAAGGGCGCTGTCGCCGTCGCCGTGCCGCTATCTCACGGGGGAGGGGAAAGGGCTGGAGCTATCGCCCTTTTACTTCCACGGGGACCTTCGCGCGACAATCCCACGAAAATCGCCATCATATACTTCTGTGTTTAGCAGGTTCCTCCTCGCTGCAGCCTCACCCAGGCACCACTACCTGGACCAGTTGGACAGGTGGTTGTCCATCACTTCCTAATTTCCAGACCGGCCATTTGCCACAGCGATGCGCTGGCTAAGGTCTCCCTCCATATATCTCTCCTCCTCTTCTATGCTACATCACTACAAAGGCTGCCTGTTCAACCTTGGCAGTCTCAGAACGACCATGGAATTGCCCAAGTCCAAACTTTTGTCATTCATTATCAAAAAGCACACCAAAGCACCTGCCGGCCGGTCAGACAGCCACAGTCGCTGCGGCTCGCCAATCCAGACGCGGCCTCCAAAAAGTGATAAGTCCACACAATAAGGCCACCCTTCCAGGCCCTTCCCAGTCCCGCATCAGTCGCAGCACGCAGTTCAATTCACGATGCGCCGCGCGCCCACAAGGATAGCCCACCTATACGATGTGCAAAAGCGTGCGCCCCGGATGGGTCGGATGAAAGGGCTTCACCGTCTATCGTTTATCTCAGCGGCGGTTTTGCACATCCCGCTTTTTTTCCTTTTTTTTTTTGGTTTCAGGCCTTCCTCCTAATTTCCAGGGCGCAGACAGCCGGGCCTAGTCGACGGCCGACACGCGCGGGGTCCAACGGGGCAAGAGCAGTGTCGGTAGCGACGCGCGAAGCGACGATCGACTTTCCCGCCGATCCTGCACGGCATCACCCTGGCGGACGGCCAGTGTCACCTGGTTAACGGGGCGAAGAGGCCTCTCGGCTGGTCGGGCACCCAGAGAAATCATTAGGGTGCTGACCAGAGTTGCGGGGGAGAATTGAGCATTGCCCGGGCGACGTGAGCGCGGTGGTGCGGAGCAGCGGATTCCGGTTTTGGAGATAGATTGAGGCTGGGAGAGAAGATGCGCGTTTGAGGATTCTGGCAGAAAAACGGACGCTGAGTGGTTGGCGGGCTCCGCACGCTTCGAGATAAGGTTTTGGTGTTTGGCCCTTTTGGGCCAGTGAGGGATGCCAACCACGTGATACAATTCCATTGTCAATATTTCCTGCCCTAGCAACCAAATTTTAATTCCAGTTTTCTTGCATACGTGCAGTGCTTCGTTTCAGAAGAACCCCCTTATACGGGCAGAAAAACCGCTCCTGACTGGCCAGCCCAAATGAGAGGTCCAAGATTGGGGTGGTGGTGTTGGCAATTGGGCTGAGGGGGGCCGAGCTTCAATCACGTGATGGCGAAGCCCACCCAGCCCTGTGTAAATATAGAAGTTGCCCTATGCGATCGTGGCTTAGGGAAAAGGGGAAGCTCGGAGCCAGTTTCAACTTCACTCCTACGATCGACCAAACGACGAACGACCTTTGAGTTTTCTGCTGCCAAGCAAATCGCGACAAATCTCCTCGTCGCGACCAATTCGGCGTCTGGGGTTCCAAATATAACTCTCTTGTTTGAGGTTTCTAGATGCGCGTTTCTGTCATCGCAGCCTTCCCATCGTGCATGCCGAAGGCTTTACGGATCTAGGCAGGTCGGCCGCATCGTAGTGGTCTGCTGAGAGGTACGGATCCCCATCGTGAACGAGCTTTCGAATAGACCAGAGTTCGGAGGTGCGAGGTTGGAATCCCCAACCGGGGAGCTCAGGGGTCTCTTCGTTTCAGCCGCCCTTGCTTTTTTATCCCCACCGGAGCTCTGGTTCTTTCTCATGTGCTCTGTTAAAGGTGTCGAGGTTTGAGTTCACCGAGCGCCGACCCTGAACGGAGTTTCTACTAGCTTACTCGGCCTCTCTTATAATTTCCGAGTATCAGAAGCCTCTTTTTCAACATCCCGTGTCCAGTAAGGTTAGATGGGGTCGATGCGAGTGCGTCCTTTGTTGGTGCTGTACCAGCTAAGGTGTTCTTTCTCTTTCACACTGGCGATATTGCACCAGTTGAGCATTTTTTTCCGTCTTAACAGACTAGCTCTTGTCCGAATTGATTTGTAATCTTCGGCATTTTACTGGCAAGGATGTGCGGTAATTTAGGTCTCATAACCGATGTATTTCCTCCTCAGCCTCAAGTACTCACCGAGCTCCTCGCGTTCAAGGCTCGCCCCAATTCTCTCGCGCATTCCCCATTAAGTAAGAACCCAAGCAGCAATGGTTCCTGGAGGTTGTCTCTGTGGCAAAATAAAGTACGAGTTTAATGACGGGGATTACACAGCCGTATGTCCATCTCGCCATTCAGAGCTGCAGTGTCCGTGATCTGACATTGCAACCAGGGTCTCTGCCACTGCAGCATATGCCGCATCAACACCGGCTCCGCCTTCAGCACCAATCTTTTTGTGCCGGTCTCATCTTTCCACCTTCTCTCGGCTCCGGAGACGGTGTCTCGTTTCGAAATTGATGGCACACGCACTGGGTCCGGCTTTCCCTCCGTAATGTGCTTCTGTTCTTCTTGCGGGACCACGCTGTGGGCAGAGCCACAGAACCCGGAATATGCTGGCATGAAAATTATTAAAGCTGGCACTGTGGCTGATAGAGCGTGGCTGGAGAAGCAGGCGCTAAAGGTGGAGCTGTTTAAAGAGGATGGACTAGCCTGGGTTGGAGATCTAGTGGGTAAGGAGAAGGCCTAGGGTGAAGAAGAATGACGAGTGCTTCGGTAGACAGGATATACTAAAAGACAATATACGCCCTCTTTCTTGAGCCTTCATCTGGTTCGGAAATATTCGTATGGTTTCTCATCCGGCACGCCGCTTCTTCGTACACTGTTTAGCTGTTCAACTGACCCATCCCACTTCATTCCCCGAATATAACAATATCCGACCAGGATGAAATGGCCATCTCGTTGCCTTAATATATATGGATCAACAGCTCCGATGAAGGCGCAGAGAATGTCGTCAGTTCTAGCTCCGGGGAGAGCTAGCCCCATGTGACCTTCTAATGTCACAAGAAACCTCCGCTGATAGCATGCTTTGCAGACTGCATGGTAGCATTCCATCTTAAGAGCGTTTGGGCCGGGGCGAGTCGGGTGGGTGGCTTGATTGCCCTAAGAGGTTCCCCACCTAGTAGGACGCAATTGAAAACATATTCTACTAAACCTTCCGTCCTTAATCCAAAGCTCCACCATTCGCGTGCAATGCTACGCCACGCTACGAAGACCTTAGAGTCCCAATGCCGGGGGCCGACGTTACACAGATGTTCCATGTCAGCAATAGTACCAATTCTGAACCCGCACACAACCATAGCCCCGCTTTTTGTGAGTTCCTTGGCTCTGGAAAGTGAAGTTCGGCTTCCGTGAGGTTCCATATATTTGCATCCGGAAAGACTATATCGAGTTCTCTTGTTTCGCATATAGGCCAGCCAGGAGCCCAAGTGGGCAACCCAATCAACCCAGAACGCCCTTGAACGGCTTTAAGAACGTTCAAGCCAACTCTCAGGATTAAAAACGCAGCAACATTAGCAAATACCTCAACTGTCGACTTGCTGTAATCCACGAGTTTAGGAAGATCATACTGAGGTACCGAAATGGAAGTTGACAGAGAGATCAGAGGTAGGAGAGCAAAAACTTTGTCTTTGGGATCTGAAGAATCGTAATGTCGAGCAGAGCAAAGGGTGTGAAATAGGCGCCCAGCATCAGTTCCAATTCGTTCCTGAGGGATGTGTCAGCCAGCATAAAAGCTGCCCATGCGAAGAACGAATGGTATTTTCAACCGGTTCTTAAACGAATTCGGAACGAATGGCCTTGGAAAATGTCCTCCAACTTATGGCTTGTGAGATACGGAACACGATAGCAGATGAAGATGAGGCAGCCTCTTGCAGAACCCATAGTCTGCCGAACCACGGCCGCTTCAGAAAACTGCGTATAGCCTTAACTTCAAGTAAGGTAGGAGGAATAAAAGAGGTATTGGGTTCGCTAAATCGGTTATTGCAAACTTCATCCATTTTCGCTCTATTCTTGATGTAATCCATCGCCATCCTGCTATTCCTATCCTCTTCACCTGCATATATGATAACCTGTGTAGCTAATTTATAAATGCGTGACATCAGACTAATTTGAGCGCTGCGCTCCATAACCGCCTTGATCGATGCAAATCACGTCTACCCAGGGAATTCTTGGTCCTAATTTGTAACGTAGTGCCCTTAAAGCAGCTGCACAGCTCGCAGTAATAGATACCCTTTCTCCTGTGGGAAGCAGTGCGATCTCCTGGCTTCGCTCAGTGCCCCACGTTTAAGAGAGCGTTTCGTATGGCCGTGCTTTGGTCATGTCGCAACCGGGACAATCCGATGCGAATCCTGTTATATGACCCCATGGGCAAAGAGCTAATTCGGTGTGAATGAGAGCCCCTTGTAGTTCATCGGTATGGTTTCCAGGCTGAAGGACCAACAAGCGGATCTCGTTGCTGAATAACGATACATGTTTTCGCGCAAGATTGTCGCTTTCAACTAGATAAATGACAACAAGCAGTAAATAGCAGTGCCTTATATCGGAGGGTAGATATATTTGTTACCATATTTGTTAGGCTCCAATGGAAGGCTGGAAAGAAGTCGTTGAGAATTGGTCACGTGGAGGCCTCCCTTTACGGATAGTTTATCCTTTAGCCCCCATCTCTTGGTACTGTTGAGAATTATGCCTCGCAGGATCAAAGCCAAGAACTTATCGTTTACTATCTTACATGAGCCCACAGTTGCTACTCTCTAACTGGTACTCCAGCTCTTTCAGCTCTTTTACGTAGGATGATACCCATGTTCTTTTCCGGGATATTGGAGGCGCTGTTACGTAGTATTAACAGCGGGTCAGCAACACAGCCTTGTAAGGCTTTTCGCGTGGCACCGCCTCTAATTCCTTCGAGGTACCAGTGGAAACCTTTAAATATTAGATCCTACATGAACTCATACATTCTCTTAAAAATCTGAATCTTAATTATAAGTTATAAAATTCCCTCGAGTCCGTTTGCCCCGTTCTTGCACTCAATTTCTTTCCAAATTTCCGACATCGGAAGTACGCTCAATCTTCATCCAAGATGACTTCGCCAATCTTCAACTTTAAAATCATTAGCAAAAGCCCTGCACATGTCCTTAGGGCTCTTACCATCTTTACGTTTCCTCCCGCGTTCATTATGCTCCTAATCCATGGCATCACCTCTTCCCGCTTCAATCCGGCTATGGGACTACTCCCACTCTCCGCGTCATCAGCGTTTGGGGCTGCCATTCTCTGCAATGAAAAAGAGTGCGACTGCGAACCATCCAGTCTTATACGTTCCCCAATCCTCTGCATTATGGACCTAATTCTGGGAGTTGGACTTTTAGTGGCTCTGATCGCAACGTGGGTCACTCTTCCGTACCATTGGGACGGGAGTTCCGTCATGCTTGGGACGTACGGAACGAACTTTCTCCTTATTAATTTGTAAGTCTTGATTCTGTGGTCTAATGTGACTCGAGTGCAATACGCTCTTGCTGACAGGATTTATCATCTAGTCTCGTCCATGCATATTTTGTTATCCAGCAGCTTTACGAGTTACTGCCTAACATCGCCAATCGCACCACCCCATGTCCACAGTGTAACTATTCTCCACTTACACCCAATGCTGGACGCAGGCGTGCAAAGGGCTATGCTCCCCTGGTAAACGACGAAGAGCAGGAAGGCTGCCGTGACTGCAAAACTGTAGGCGAAGTTGCTGAGCAACCTGAAGGGCCTAGGGATGCGCCCAAGGCCGGCGATGCGCTAGATTTGGTGTAGAAAGTCATAAGGGGCAGGAGTTATGGTTGTCCGGAGCTTGCGTAGGAGTGGTGAAAGGCATTGCGTTAAGGGGTCTTTTAAGATACTGAAGGTATGGGTTACTCTCATTTATCAGCGTTGCAAAGACCCAGAATTATCTTAGTGTACAATCCACTGTAGACGATCAGTATTTGATATTATTTGCGCGGAGACGAACAGAATGGCAATTCGTCAGGGAGATAATCAATGAAAGCATGCTGGATAGGGAGATAGTAGTTTTCGCGTTTAGGGCGACGGCTATTCTTAGGCTCTAGATCGACTCTATTTTACAAGAGAATCTGTTTTAGACATGGCCACTCCTTGTAATTACCAAAAGGATAGGTCCTGCAGCATCGTGATCTCGAACGCAGGAACCGATCAGCAACTTTAGGTACTAAGAATTCAAGCCGCAGCCCTATAAAAACCTCCTGCCATAGACAGGAGATTTTCCGAACCAAAGGTTGACCCATCTCATGGACTTGTTGACTCTGAGGTTCGGTCCCGAAGGGCAAAAGAAGCGAATGAATAAACTAATACATATCGTACCACACAAGTATCTCCCTGTTGACCCGAATCGGATTTCCTTACCGTCGTTTTACTACTGTCTTACTACTGTCTTTGATGCCTAGTACCCTATGTCTTACCACCCTGTTTCTATTACCTATTTTGTTTAAGTTGCCTATTATATATCTCTATTGCCTGCACTAACCTTATCTATATTGAAAGTTTCTAGAGCCAGCTCTAATTAACAAAGTTCTTATTCCTAATTATCCGTTTAACAGTTATAAGCCCAGGCCGCCTACTATATTATCTTTAATTTAAAGCCTTTATTCCCATCAATTTCCATTATTATCTTAATTATAGATACCTATAATAACCTCTTAAAAAGATACTATACTTGTTACTGTCTTATCCGTAATCCTAACAAGCCTAAATAACTAAGACGAATAGGTTAGGGTTATTAAGTTAAAGGCTAATACTAATTAGATTTAGTAGTACGCTAACCTATTAATACCTATAGGCGCTCTACTAAAGCTTAAGGAACCGGTTTAAGCCTTAACTAAGGATATTAATAGCTAGAAGGCGAAGCTTTTAGAGCTAGATAAGAATAAGAAGAAAGAGCTCTAAATACTTTAGTACGACTATAGGGATAACTTAAAGCTGTATAGAAAATAGCTATTAGCTCTTAATACGTTACGCAGTTAGATCTATATCTCACGTTCTTACCTTATCTATACCTTTAAATATAATACTACCTACAACGTCTTAATATTGCTTAAGTAGAGAGTTACTCTAACTAATAACGCCTAAAAGGTTTAAGTTATTACCTACTATATAAAGCTTAAGAAGGCGCCTTAGAACTAGAACTTTAAAGTCTAGTTATAGGAGTAAGAGAAGGCATATACTAAGTATAAGGAGCTAAAGTAGATAGTAATTATTTGGTAAAAGACTTCGTATATATAGTCAATTTAATTATACTAAGCTAGTTAGAATGTTGGAAGAATAAGCTTAAAAGACTTAAATAGAAGAAAAAGGCGCCTTCTAGCTTCTTTAAACTAGTTAAAATATACTAAAACTACTGTTATATAGAGCTCGCCTAAAAGGGTAAGGCCCTATAAGGATCCTTTATAGTTTCCTTTAAAGAAGAGTTAAATAAGTTATCGAATTTAAAGCCTAAATTATTAGTAGATAAGAAAAAGAAGGAAGGGCGATAGGTACTATAATACCTATACGGAAAACATTACTACTATAATAAATACTAGTATATGGTAGATTTAATTCCTTGCCTATTTTAGTTTAAACTAAGTAACAAAATTTAAAAGAAAGTAAAGGAGAAGATTATAAATATAATACCTAAAATTAAAGCCTATATTAAGTAAATTAAAAAGGACTATTAAGCTAGTCATCAGGATTTTTTTTTGGGCGCGTTGTTGCAGATTGCGGCAATTTGCTACAAACTGTGCGATTTGCGTGGTCGTATATGGTCGTTAGCAATTTGCGCAAACCGCGCGTTTTATAACAAATTTGCAGCTTCTGCTAGCAAATTGCAGTAAAATACTTAACTACCAAACTAATGCTAGCTTTTTGCTACCCTATAAATAAATAGCGCGCAAACTGTATAAGCTGTACAAACTGTACGAACTATACGAACTATACGAACTATATAAACTGTATAAACTATATAAACTATATAAACTATATAAACTATACAAACTGTATAAACTGTACAAATTATAACTATATAAAATTTTATTATATTATATAATAACTAAATTATCACATATTTCCATAGATTGCTATAATATACTTTTAAATATATTTATATTATAACTATATAAAATATAAAGCTATCTAACTGCCTACCTGCCTGCCTGCCTACCTGCCTACCTACCTGCTTGCCTACCTACCTGCCTGCCTGCCTACCTACCTACCTATCTATCTCTCTGTCTGTCTGTCTATCTATCTATACCTACTTATCTGTGCCTACCTGTCTGTGCCTACCTATTTATGCCTACCTGTTTATGCCTACCTGTCTATGCCTACCTGTCTATGCCTACCTGCCTGTGCCTACCTGTCTATATTACCTTGATTCGATTGATCGATCGAATCGTTTATAGTGTTCGCTGGCTAGTCGTTCGAACGGTTGTTGTGTGGCTCTAGCAGCGGTCGTGTGGCTCTGGCGACGGTCGTCTGGCTCTGGCGATGGTCATCTGGCTCTGGCTCCGGCCGTCTGGCTCTGGCTCCGGCCGTCTGGCTCTGGCGACGGTCGTCTAGCTCTAGCGACGGTCGTCTAGCTCTGGCGACGGTCGTCTGGCGATAACAACGGTCGTCTAGCTCTGACGACGGTCATCTGGCTCTGGCTCCGGCCGTCTAGCTCTGGCGACGGTCGTCTAGCTCTAACGACGGTCGTCTGGCTCTGACGACGGTCGTCTAGCTCTGGCGACGGCCATCTGGCTCTGGCTCTGGCCGTCTGGCTCTGGCTCCGGTCGTCTAGCTCTGACGACGGTCGTCTGGCAATGGCGACGGTCGTCTGCTGGCTGTCGTTCTGGTGTCTCCTTAGGTAGGGAGGATGTAAGGAAGAAAGGGTAAAAAATAAGGTGGCTGCCTAGGTGTATATAGGGGGTATACTTGGCAGAGGCACGTGTAGAGGCTATCGGGAATATAGCGGGGACCCGATATAGAGCTTCGTGTAGAGCCTCCGTGCGCAGAGCTTCGCGTAGAGCCTCGTGCAGAGCCTCTGTACGTAGAGCTTCGTGTAGAGCTTCGTGTAGAGCTTCGTGTAGAGCTTCGTGTAGAGCTTCGTGTAGAGCTTCGTGTAGAGCTTCGTGTAGAGCTTCGTGTAGAGCTTCGTGTAGAGCTTCGTGTAGAGC
>Ga0307515_10002265_pt1 | contig 42130 bp, 31 predicted proteins | sample 17_EM_MG_FD_194513 | JGI IMG/M metagenome (GOLD analysis project Ga0307515, IMG submission 194513) | Populus trichocarpa ectomycorrhiza microbial communities from riparian zone in the Pacific Northwest, United States - 17_EM | ecosystem: Host-associated > Plants > Roots > Unclassified | place... | reverse complement strand
GGCCTATCCATCTTATTCGTCTTCACATTCTCGACCGTATGGATGACCTCCAACCCCGCAATCGCCCTTCCAAAAATCGTATGCTTCTTGTCCAACCACGGCGTAGTTGTCGTCGTAATAAAGAACTGGCTCCCGTTCGTCCCAGGTCCGGCGTTCGCCATGCTCACCGTATACGGCCTATCATGCTTCAGATCGTCACTGAACTCATCTTCAAACTCTTTTCCCCAAATGCTCTCGCCCCCGGTACCGTCTCCGAGGGGGTCCCCAGTCTGGATCATGAATTTTGGAATGACGCGGTGGAAGACTACGCCTTCGAAGTATCCGCTTCGAGCGTGACCGACGAAATTCTCGACGGCCAAAGGAGCTTGTTGCGGGAACAACCTCATGTGGATGTCCCCGACCGTCGTGTGGATCGTCGCCTCGTTGGCAAGCGGCGATGGACCTGTACGTTGTGACGCAGCGGATGCCGCAATCGTCTGCTCCTCTCGCGTTGGACGCTCGTTAAAAACATCTCGATCGTGACCAGATTTATCTCTGAAAGTCGATTCGTCAGGCACACCGAGTGGTGAAGGAAAATCGGCTCACTCTGGTTCTGAGCGCGTGAACATGTAGAAGCGCTGTCGCTTGTATCCGGTACAGAATAACGTCGGGTCTCTTCCTGCCTTCTCGGCCAACAAAGGGTTGGAAGAAGCCGCCATAGCCTATGACAAATCAAGTGAGTGGACGAAGCGGGCCAGCGCTTGTGTAGAAATACTTACCGCGGTATTTAGACTTTTCTTCGCCGGGTGCCCCTGATAAATCGCCAAATTCATCCATCTGACAGTCTCATCCTTCCCCAGTAATCTGGAGACCCTGTTGGTTACGATATTCACCACTAAAATCCTCGCAGATTTCAACTCCCATATCCCAGGCAGGCAGCTTTCGGATGACACTAACCTTTGATGCCCAACAGGGTGGGGTAGATGATGAAACTTCCGCTCTCGTCCCAGACTGCATTCGTCCACATCCCTGGAATCTTCCCATCCGGTCCAGGTAGCTCAAGTTCCCTCTCGACCGCCAGTCGTCGACCGAACTCCATGTCGTCCACTTTGTAAATGGTGGTGCCGGCTTGCTGCATTTCTTGAATGGTCGTTAGGGATTCGTCGTATTTTCTGGAGATCTTTCCGGTGAGGAAGTTGAAGATGCGGATTTGTCGGTCGGGGAGGGAAAAGGTAACGAAGGAAGACGAGTCAGGGGAGAGGGTGATACAGGTGGGCACTGATTTCGACTGAGGAATTCGGGTTAGTGGAGATCCCGTTAAGAAGGAAGCGTGAGTACCTTTTTGAAGTCGTACAAATCGGTTTCGGTCTTGTAGGACCATAACCGAGGAACGTTTTTCGGAAGTTCGAAAGGTTCGGCTGGGGTCCAATACTCCACAAAACCCTGCTCGTCAGTGGAGATTACGGTATTGTACTTATCACTGTACTATGGGACTATCAGAAGGTGAACCAAGGACAAGCGGCGCGAGCGTACCGCCATGATATGGACCGGGAACCGGTGTAAAGACGAGATTGTGTCTGTTGGAGAACCATCGCCGCGAGCATCATATAGCCTGATGGTTCCCGAGTGTTGATCTGAGCTGAAAAATCATTAACCGGCCCTTAACAAGAACATGCAAGGGGATGACATACACTGCAAGGATCTCTCGAGCAGTTCCGGGCTTGTGTACCCAACAGCATGCGAGTGGCGTAAATCCGAGTTTGATCATGTTGGTCATGTCTATATAGGAGCACGTTCTGTGAGTGTGCTGAGTGCGCTTCGGTGGGGATTATGCTTGCCGTAGTTGAGGATGTCAAACACCTTGGCAGTTCCATCCTCTGCAACACTTGCAAATAGCTGCCCATCGCTGCTAGCGGAAATACCAACAATAATGGATGGATGAGCGCGGTAGTGTTTGACGAATTCGATGCCTTGATCCTGTTTTTTCCAGAGCTTGACGTGTCCGTCAATTGAAGCGGTCACCAGATAGTTAGTTCTGTTCCCTTCGTGTAAGCAGGGGATCTCTTAATATTACGGAAGACTTGCTTTGTGATGATGTTGAAACTTATGGCATCCCTATGCATGAAGCTCTTGAAATAACGATCCGCCGCAGGGAGATGTTCCAGGTACAGTTTCTCGTGTGGCAGAACTAGTTTATCTTTGTAAACCGTTCCAGACGATCTATAGCGACGAACCCACCTTTTCGTTTCTTGCGAGCACCTCCACTGGATGGAGCACTGGCCGGCATGGGCATTGGGCCGATATCGTCCTCGTCATCGTCATCCTCGGCGGGTCCGGGCGTGGCATCGTCTTCTGGCTTTTGCGGTGACCCGTCGTGAACGCGTTTCCCGAGGACAGACGCGTCTTGGTCAGCCGGGGATTGAGACATTTTGTCTTGCTCTCGAAGGCGGAGGAAGGTTCTGGCCGGCTGACGTAATCGCGTCCATAGGCTCTTCCGCCTCCGCTGCTGTGTTCGGAACAGACCTGACGAGGAGAGGCTTGCGTGTCCACCTTGGTCAAGGCATATATAAGCTGACTCAGGCGCACTCTCGCTCTCTTATCCCCATACCACACCCATGGCTGCAACCTCTGAATCGTCGGCTGGACTCCTCGCAGTTGGCCACCAGTGCTCCGCTCAGTACTGCAGCCTCGTCGATTTCCTCCCTTTCAAATGCCAACATTGTGAGCAGAATTTCTGTGGCGAGCATTACCTCCCCGCTTCCCACAAGTGCGACAAGTATGACGAACACAAGCACAATCGTGTGGCACCGTCTTGTGAGTACTTCCTCGCACCCATCCTTCCGTCCGTTGCGCTAATCCTGTTGAAATAGGCCCGTTGTGCAACACACCTGTAACCATTCCTATCGGGCAAGACCCCAATGTCCGAATGGAACTGCATATCAATAACGAATGTTCGGTTATGACCGGGAGGACCAAGAAATCGACCCAGCCTCACTGCGCCAATCTGAGATGCAAGAAGCCATTATTTGCTCCTATTCGTTGCGATGTGAGTTGCGTTGGTTTAACACACAATCATACCCCTTATCGTTGCTCTAGAAATGCAACCAGCAGTTCTGCCCCCAACACCGGTTCCCATCCGACCACACTTGCAAGACCGCCACAACACAGCCCTTGTCGAAACCGGTGACCACCACCACCACCTCTAATGCGAATACCAAGACGCAAGACCTTACAAATGAGGCGTCTGCCAAGAGTAACGCTGCTATGGCTGCTATCAAACGCTCGATGGCTTCGACCAAGTCTGTAGTGAAACCCAACCCCACTTCTTCCTCGACCCCATCCTCTTCAAAGACTAAGCTCAACCCCCTGTCCAAGACCGACCGGTAAGCCCATTCCATCTCTCACCTTCTCGTGATCGCTCATGGACAAGATAGTTCTTCCTCTCTCTTGTCTCCCAACTCTTCTCCTACACCGTCCGCTGTTGCGAAACGCACTCCATCAACATGTTCTAATGATGTTGCAACTGAAACGAAACGTGGGCCCACGTTATATGCACCTCCCTCCCTGTTCGCTTCCGCCTGAAATGCTACTATACACCTCGATTAATCGTATCTTCATCCCATCTTAATACCGACTGTATCCCTATGGCTGTCGCCGCCCTGTTTCATGTTATCCCCCCGGTTTTTGTTGTATTCACTCTCTACACTCTACACCATAGCCGTATCAAGGCAGAGAGACGGAGTCGCTTGAAAGCGATGGAGGAACGTGCTAAGAAGGGGGTGAGTCCTCTCGTTTTTACTATTCTATCCTCGATGGGCCTGACCTACCCATTTCCAGTTGTTGAGTGAAGAGGAGAAAGCAACTCTCGCCGCCGAGAAGGCCAAAGGCAAAGGCGGGGATTGCTCGATCATGTAGCTTGTTCCTTGTCCTCTCTGCTTTTAAGTGTTATACCCACCCCCCTCTCCAAACCCCTACTACTTCCTCTCTACTGTCTAAACTCTGGATCGTTAATTTTATCGCAGTAGTGCGGGGCGTCAGCTCCTGGCTCTGTCGGACGTTTGACACTGGTCTTTCTCGAAAGTTGCTTTCTACAGTAATCGCTACCCACCCGTAAGGAGCGGTCGGAACTCGAGGAAACTTCCAATGCAACCGCCAAACGTCGAACTGACATCGAACTCTGCCTAGAGATCTGATCGAGATCCCCAGTCGAAAGCTGACCCAATCATTTTGCCGTCAGCAACCTGAGGTTGGTGCGCTTCGTCACCGGTAAACGTCAACCCTTCCTCCTGGATAGTCTCGGTGCAAGCCCGGATCCGGCTCTGCGGGACGTGCGAGGCACTGGAGGCTGCCTCGACGAGGGGGTGGTGGCTTGTAGTCACGGGTTTAGTGGTACCTCGACCATCGACGAACATCTCTCTGATGAAACTGCCCCGCATCAGAGCGGAGATAATGACCGCGTAAAACCTTCCCCCCTCCCATGTCTTGTTGCACATCCGATTCCCCCATGCCAGGCAAACAACGTTTCCTGGACAATCGGAAAACCGCACTCTTCATGACAACTACGTCGGGCAGCCAGGTAAGGAACCCTCGGATCGTGAATTATCAAACTCGAGTTCCTTCGCATAAGCGGAGTAATTTCCATGAGGTATAGAAGACTCTTCAGTAAGAGATAACATTTACACACATGCATCAGCTTATATAAATAATAAAGCGAACAATCTAAAAAGCAGGACGCGTGGTGGAATCCAAAAAGTGTAGCCTAAACGTTGGTGGGTCGTCGTCGCGAGGAAACAGAACGGAACGGTATGAAACAAGAAAACGGGTGGGGGAGGGGGAGAAGATATACAAAGAACCGGTAACATCATGTAGGTATAGGAAATGGATCAAAGATAAGAGCACGGTATCCTAGCGCTGAGAAAGAAGAGAGAAGGGAAAAAAGGAACCTAGGCAGGTGTGGCGGGTTGTTACACGGTTACACACACTTTCATAAAAACGCCACTAAGAAGACGAGAGGGAGAGAATGAGGACAAACTCGCTACTGCGGGCGATTCGGGATGAAAACTCCCTCTCTCTTCCAGGGTCATCTCCGCTCTAAATATTCTATACGAAACATCAGAAAGCAAGAAACAAACAGGATCGGAAACGGTGTGTGGGATGTGGGATGACCCAAGTACGGAAGGGTCATGCCCTAAGACTTCCAAGCAACCCAGACCCGTATTGTCCGACACAACCGTTTCGACGGATGTACCTGATTGAGTAATGGAGGCAGGCAACACAACTCCCCCTCATGCTGTTGACCGTAGAGTCGAGGACTTTTGCCGGAAGTCTCACTGACAGTGTCGTTGGGTTTGACGAGGGAAGTAGATCGTTGCGGTTGTTGTTGGAGGTAACTCTCGAATTTCTGGCACGCCTCGTCGAACGATTTGCGCTGCTCGCTCGGGTCGGTGGTGAAAGATGAGGAAGGGGTCTTCGTGGCCATTGAATGCGTGAGTCGGATCGAGTCGTCCATATCACTACGCCGAGACAATAACTGTTAACTTCCACACAGAGCGCAATGGAGAAGGGAAGGGCCAAAAAAGTGTTTACTTACAACTGGAACCAAGAAAGGACTTCATCAAACCGCCCTCTCGTCATATGCAAAAGCTCCTGCTTCACACTCTTCTCCAAATGATCGCTCGGGTCGTCCCTCTTCGTGGATCCAAACGAAGTTGCGAAGGACGATGTGGGAGATCCGGCAACATACCCCGAGGCGGTCGAATCACCATCATCACGTCTCCTCCTGGTCGTACTGGTAGCAAAACTTCTTGTCGACCTCTTACGGTTCAGAATGGAGGGATCGCTCCCCGCGCTATTTTGCCTCTCTCGCTTGACGCGGTCATGGTGATAGTAGGAAACTCTTCCTCCCCCAACACCCTGCACGGTTTTGGCAGCTAAAGCCAACTGCTCTTTGCGCTTCCTCTCCTTCTCTGACTCCCGATGCTGGAACTCTTTCACCCAATCCCACATTGCCTCGGAACAGCCAAGGATCTCGAGAACCCTCACCCTCAAATGAAGGTTCAGACTCCTGATATCGATCTCCGCCTTCTTGTTGGACAAATGCAATGCGTTCAATTGTGCTCTGTCGGCCGCCGTGAGTCCTCGTTTCCCCTTCCCCAAGTCGGACTGAATGATAGTAGAGGAGGACGAAGAAACCACGGATGGAGAGAGGGATATGGACGAGATAGCGTTTTGAGTCTTGTACTCGGACAAGGAAGCTGGCGGTAACGAGCCTGTGGTCGAGGAGTGCCGAGTGAGCTTGGGAACAGACGCGTGTGACCTCTTTCGTGCTTCCCCGCCCTCACACTTCCCCTTCGCGTCACTTGAACGCGTGAACAACGAATTAATCCGCTGCATGGAGCGTTCCAGCTCGTCACTCGCACTCGATGTGCTCTTCTTAGCCGCTCTTGGGACCCTGGTCGGGCCAAACCCCTCGATCACCGACGCATCCACCGCCACATACTCGCTTGTTCCAGTCAGGAGTTCATCCCCAGTCATAATCACCCGACCGGACACGGTCCCATCCCCGTGTCCCGCAAGAAACTTAGAACTGCGGGGCCGTCGGTGATTGCTGGTTCCGGGGCCGGCAATAGAACGACGACTTGATTTGGTGCTCGAGGACCTCGGACGTGAAGGTCCGGGCTCGTTGCTAGCGACGCTTAGGCTTCTCTCCCGAGTGAGGCGCGGGGGGATAGATTTAGGGCTACCGAGGTGTGGGGTCGTGGGCGGGAGGGGAAATAAGTGGATAGAGAGAGGGATGTCGGGTTCGAGATATCGGTCTTGATCATCATTGTCTTCAGCCCTCTGCGTTAGGTTCAGCTTTCCTTGTTGAGAGTCGGCCGCATCAAACTCGGGACGGTGTTCGCAACCGGGAGGAGGTGGGAAGGCGAACATAAGAGGTGCATGGGCGCGGACGTCTGAAGTAGGAGAGAAGTGAGTTGGTGATCAATCCGGGGAAACACGAGAATCGACACGTACTCTTGAAATACGTTCGAATGTGGTTCTCTAATAAGTTCAACGGGGCGAGGTTGACAAACCTCGCTGCATGCATCTCCGCATAAATTACTTCTAATAGCTTGTGTTGGCGAGGGTTGGGGGGTATCTCTGTGCTCGGAGAGTTAACGGTGTCACCCGGGCCCGAATTGTCACTAGAGTGACCATTCTGCTGTGATGGGGGAACTCGTCCGGTGGAGCGGCTAGTGCTGATAGCCAATGAAGAGGTCGACATGGATTTGATCGATTTTGATGATCCAAGGGTAGGAGATAGCAGCTGGTCCCTATTGCGGTCGCGATGATCAGTGAACCTATCGGGCACGGAGCGAGATAGACCAGTCATCGGATTGGAAATATTACTGGACGGCGAGCTAGACGGCATCGATTGTGGTTTCGATCTCTCGGGGATATCCTTCGGGGGTGGGGCCGGTAGTATTACGATAAGCTTCCTGTCACGTCGGTTCGATTCGATGGGTTCCACGTCGGCAAGAACACCAGAATTTGGGGAGCTTTGGACATTCGAAGGGCGAACCTGCTTAACGTGACCGTGCATGCCAACTGTGTTTAGGCCGAATGGCCCAAACTCACGGCTCGCAGTGGACCTCCGCTGTCCATCGTTCTCCGAGGTTGAGCAAGAGAATGACCGTGTACGAGCCCGCATTGGATCCCCGCTCTGCCCATACTGCGGGAAATCAACCTCCAACTTGCCGCTCGTGTTCTCCACCAGGGGCAACGTCAACGAAGGATCCCCTTCACCAAACTTATGTAGGGTCTGCGTTGGCATTGGAACGGCGTTTGTGTTCGTGTTTGGTCCAAGCACCAAATCCGACGAGGACCCAGTCGCGCTGGAATGTAGTTCCGGGGACGGCAACCCTCCACTAGACGACACTGGCCCGAGAATCTTTTTGGTGGAATGCTCTTGATTCGGTGTGACAGGACTTCCAGATACCGATGGAGGATGTAGACCTATGTTCAATGGCATTGGAACAGGCGGCTCTTTCTTGGTTTTCCGAGATCGTTCCCCATCTGTTCCGGCCCTACTATCTCGACTGGGTCGCTTCGGGAGCAGGTTTTGGAGGTTGAAATGATTTGCCATCGGGCGAGCTGTGCGGTTGGAAGGCTTCAGCAGGGGGAAGGGGCGGACATTTTCGGGGCTTGGGGGCGTCGAGCGGGTGGGGAGAGGCGGTGGACGCGCGTTGGAGCTGGTTCGACTCGTCGATGATAACCTCTTGGTTCTCTCTGATGTCGACCTTCGGATCACCTGGGAACTACAGTAGCTTTCGGTGGAAACATCTGGTAGCGATGTGGAGGGGCCCGGGGGGGAGGGGATCCATGGTTGGCTTAGTTCCTCGAGTGAATAAGGAGAGGAGTGTGATGATGACGGAGAATCGTTGTTAGCGGTTTCCATCAACTGGCCAGGAATGTATAGATCTTCCTCTAGTATCTGCAAGAGAAGATATTAGGAAACGAGGGGGGCGGATGATATGACGGCATCTCATGCACCTCCAACACAGCACCGGGCTTCATTACACGAACGATTTCCTGCCCCAAGGGTTAAAAAAAACATTGGGATCTGAAACGGGAGTGTGATCGTACATCGAACAGCGCATTCCACTGGAGTGAATGACAGATTAGAGGGCATGACGACAGCGGCTGGATGAGGCGCTCACTCTGTATTCCGGTACACCTCTGGCAATGCGTTTGATGTGGCTGGGGGGATAGTCAGGATGTTGACATTTCTGTGGCAATCAATATGGAGACCGGAGCGCACACGAAGTCGAACTCCTCATCTTGGAAGGGAAGCGGTTCAAGGCTATAGAAAGAAGAGAATTGAACACGCGTAGGCGAAGAAGACTGACGGGAGACAATCTTACAAGTTTGCTTGAACCCAATTCACTCTCTTGCTCAACTCCGACTGACCGAGGTCTGGATGCAGGGGGACGATGTCGAGACCTCGATGACGACAGGACCGATAAGGACAAGGTTTTGGGTAGAGAAAGAGGAGGTACTCACCAACAAAATGGCACCTCTTCCACCGCCTCGCGCATGCCATGATCCATGACCCAGAACCACACCCGAGGTCAAGTCTGTAGTAGCGCCGATCACGCGTATCTGGGTAAGCGACTGTTCGGGCGGCGACGTGGAATACGAGTGAGCACGTACACTTTGGTCGGAGGAACGTCGAAGGTATGGAAGGCGACGTTGCCGCAAAGCTGTTCACAGAATACGTTCTCCCAGACGTCGGTGTCGATGCACTTGTGGTCGTAAGACCTTGGATACGGGACCTCGTCTGGAGGGAAAGGGTGGTGTTTGGTGTTGTTCTTGAGGGCGAACTGAGCAGAACGTGCGAGCATAGACCGCTTCAGCTCCAGGAGGATTTTGCGGTCGAGGGTGTTTATCTGGGGAGGGGGGGTCGTCTGAGCTGGTTGTTTCTTGTTAACTGGGGATTTGGGCGGAGGCTATAAACCGGGGCCAAGTAGTTGGGATGATATGTACCAGTGATTATTGGATAATAATCTGAACCCTATCATCATAGGGAAGACGCACACTTACAACATTGACGGATGGACTGTCCCTATCACATACTATCTCTCTTTCCCTGTGATCATCCTCAGACGCCGTCGTGGGCTTGAATGCAACCGGCGGCGGTCCCCGTTGTCCTCCGCCGAAGGTCGACGGCCTTGCAGGGTTCCGGGGCGGACGCACCGGTGCACTCTCACTAGTCTCGGAGGACCTTCGGACCTGTTGGGGACGAACAGGGTGCGAGTTCGATCTTGGTCTGTTGTGTTTAAAGGGCGAATCCGGTTGGTGCAACATCATAACGAGGAGGGGAAATGATAGGGCATGACCGTACTGATAGTTCGGGAGAGGGGAGGAGGGGGAAAGGGTCGGGACCTTTTCAAACTATTTTCTGAGGCACTGTTTCTCCTCCCGAGCTGCACTGATGATCGTCAATCTGCCACGCCTTAGGTTATGACGGTGATCACCACGTCCACCGCAAATTTCGCCTCCGAGCTCGAGTCAGCTCTCAGAGAAAATTCGTTTGGCCTCAAAGACTATCAGGTCACCCGAGAATCTCAACTCCAATCCATCGCGACCGTGGTATTGCTCGAGGGGAACGCGGTAACCGTGTCCTTGAGTCCCCACGGTTTCGAGGTCGGTTCTTTGATCGGCTATCTGTTCTGTATCTCCTCACGGTCGACAAAATTAGGTCTTGGATGAGGAAACCGTGGTCATCCATGAGACGCTCGAGCAGCTGCTGGATTCCCTCAGTCCGGCTTATCGTCTTGCGAGCCAACAGGTTCTGTTCTCACGTCTTCAGGAATTCGCAACGGCACACGCGGACCACGGGGATCCGTCCTGTTGACACCACCGCCGAATATGAATGGGAGAGGCGAGGCACCCAATAGAAAAGCCCGTCGTCCGTGTGCTCTCCTCCTTATCTATCTATTCAATCATAAATCAAACTGTTTCCTCCTTCAACGTTCAACCCCGTGGGAACCAACGGAGTGCGTATCTTATAGACCTTTCGACATGATACCACCAGCCTATGACCGTCCGGTACAGTTGCACAATCGACGAGAGATCTCCAAATTGGTGCACCCGCATGACCCTTCTGATTGTGATGCGCTCCCGGCCGGAAATTTTCAAGTGTGGCGAATATACCGCTCATTCAATCCTGCCAGTGGGGTGTCAGCTGGGCGATGATATCTGATCGAGCTTACGTGGATCGTCAAACCTGGGGGCGTCGCCGCCAAGGTACCGGTCGGGAGTATATCCCAGGCAGCGTCTGTTTGGTGTTGCGCGCCGGAGTGGCGATAGAAAAGTTTACGGGAGCAGGTAACACGACGTGCCTTCAGACCGCCAAGGATAACGTTTCGATTCCGTACTAAATTTATGATGGAAGGTATGTATACTCTGTGGACGAGCCTTACAGCTGGGACGTTGGGTAAGCCCTACAGTCTGAGATAAGAACGTAAGTAGAACCACAGGCGCTCGCAGGCGCTGACCGAGCTATCAAACAGGAACCGAGGCGTGGCAACCGCAGTCCCGTGACTCGCGTATCCGAATCAAACGCTTTGCCCAGCATTACGGTGGTGCTCTGAGATCTGACCGACTACACACACACGGGCCAGTACGTCAGATACCAATGTCATCGCACTGTCGAAAGGAAGCTGAAAAAAACAGACGTGAATTGGCGTACGTGGAGATGAGTGAGGGGGGCAAGGTCCCCCCACCCCGACCCGCGCAGATAAACTCACCACCTAATGTATCCAGGGTTTAAATCCTTATGGACCTAGGATATTTCCCTCCCCGGAGTTTCCTTCGCCCAAGGTCGCACGATCACGTCCTGAAGTCCTGTTCTCTCGGGGATCCCCAGGAAACATTCCGAGTCCCACTCCTGCCACACGTCAATCTCCTCGATCCGCCCGGCTCTTCCCTCCCTCGGCGTTCAGCTTGTCACCTTCATCTTCGTTGGAACGGAGAGTCGTCTACTTCTTCCTTGTATTTTCCAAGAACCGATTACACAGAGCCCGAATGGATCGTAGCGTGGCTAAAATGAGGATGATCGCGATCACTGGGTTCCGCTCGAGGAAAGAGGTTAGGTCTGCCAGATGTGGCACCTTCATGTTCATGAATGTGGGGGGGTTGGGATCCCGATGAGATACGTAGGGGGCCGTTCTAGGGGGAAGGGTTTGGTTGTGAGTATCGATGTGCGTGATTTTTGAGCCAACGTGGGTACTACACGGGCGAGATGGGAATTTTTGAGAGAACATAAAGTTGGTGGTGTCCAGACCAAAGGAGACGGTTCTGCTGTCAGAGACATACAGCTTTGTCTCCTCGAGCTCACGGTATAGGGGTGCAGAGGGGGTACAGGGTGAGGAGTAGAGAAGTGCTCACCTGTAAGCCGACGGGTAGACCTGCATCTTCGAGAGTGGGCCCTTCACACGAGAGATGGCTCGTGATCTTTTGTGTGCTGGCTTATAAACAACGAAGGGCAATTGTACTGAGCGGATGGGCAGGGCTGGACTGGAGGATGGAAAGAGTTGACGCTTTTATCCCTTTCTCCATTTTAATTCTGTACAGGAGGCCCAGCTGACCCCACACCACACCCACCCGTGGGCATGTGATTCCGAACCCTGATCGCAACATGGAGTGGACTAGACGAATTTGTACACTTCCATCCACGAGCCCTTTCTGATTCTCAATTCCCTTCAAACAGCGAGGCCGGGCGATGAGACTCGGAGATCTTGAAGCCAAGAAGGTGGTGGTCTGGGCGCAGAACCCCCGCAATTCGGCGTGCATAGTGCATCCAGCCGATGATCTTCCAAAAAATCCTTTTCAGCCACTCTTCATTTCCGTAGTATGTCAACAGCCACGTATTCATCTACCCAACTAGACGACTCTCTGGTCAGGATCCGGAGCCATCGTCCATTCGGGTTCCGTCCTGACTTGCGAATAGGCAGCGGCGATAGCGGCGCCTCAACGCCGCGTGTCCAACATGCGGATGTTTCAAGAAGAGCATGTCAAATGCTTCACTCCGCTCCCTTTCGTGTCTCGTCCTTCGGCTGGATCTTGGCCAGGACAGTCTATGACATGTGAGTACAATCTCCATTCACGACTCTGCGAGCGGCGAGGTATTTGCCAGTCGGCGACACCCACCCCGACGTTCCGGAGGTTTTTCCACCCAAACCACGAAGTGTGGCGAAGCAGCGGGTGTCAATCTCGGCCATACATTTTTTCTGTGCTTAAAACTTGGATGTCATTTCTTGCGAGACTTGCACTCAACCAAGGTCCCGGGGGCACACCCTGGAGAATACCATATATGATAGACGCTCCGTGCGTCGCAGAGAGGTCAATAGCTGCAATACCAATTCGTGGTTCAGTCATGCCTATTCCACCCAAAGACAAGGTACCTCGAGTGGAGGTGAAACGAATCATGCCCACGGGCAGCCATAAATTGGGGAGCACCGACTAGCGCGTTCTTGGTTAACGAGGGTTTCACTACAGGTCGAATGCATCGTGTGGGCCACCTCTCCGACACTCGAGGCCGACCTAATTTCTGGGACGATTGCCCTGTGTTCTCTCCCCCGCGTCCTCCACGTTATAATTGGCTTTGTCTACGGGTTCTGTGACCCTTTTCCTCGATTAGACAGAATACTGCAATTCATAAAACTTGGAATCCTTCAAGCCTTCCTTTACAGCCTCCGGATCCGCCGTTGTGTTGTTGGACAAGAAAGATACCGCGGATGTCATGTCTTCCCTCGTCCGGCAAGAACCCGATCGACAGGGATCAGCATTCGGGACTCAGAATGTGTGTCATAGTCGTGGACACAAGCGCCAATGCAGAAATGACCTTCTTGTTCGCGGAGAAGTCAAAGATGGCGACTCCGACTGTGTGGGCAATTATATCGGCAGTGACAATTTCGGGATGGTCCCGCTGCCGGTCGATGTCGGGGGCGGCCTGAATTACAGCTATTGTAGTAATTCAACAATATATGTACTACCTGTAACACACCGGGGGTCGGTGGCACAGGAGTTCAGTCCGGGGCTCGGACGGCGGCCCGGACGATCACGGTGACACCAACGGACCAACGGTAGGACTGACCGGCCCGTCACCGGTCACTGACGGTGAGCGTCGTCGGCAACGTTAAGGAGGACTCCGCCACCGTCGAGGACATTGGCGAAGTGAAACGAGGGGACTGCCCAAGATTTAAAATTTAATATCTAATACTTACGTCAACGTGTCAATGGGTTTTAATTCGTGCTTAGGCTGCCTTTGACACGCAGCCGCAGCACATCGATCCCCGCTCAGCATCCACCAACTATCCAAATGTTAGTCGATTGTCTGCCCACCAAGAAAGAGGCTGAGGCTCAAATCGACTCATCTGAGTTAAATGGTGCTGCCGCTTTAGGGGAACTACCTCCAAGTTTCGAGCAGGCTACGGAGGACAGACTTCTCCCGGATCCTCCGCAGCAAGACCCTCCACCTGCGTTTTCCACTTACACTCCTTCCTTCTTTACCGATGAGAATGGAGTTACAATATCCCACGATCCTCATCTGAACGAAGGTGGTATGTACCCTGTAACACCGGATTAGGTTTGCCCCTCTTATCTCAATGTTGCCCAATCCAGGTGAAGCTCTCTACCGCTTCCTCCTCGCACAGTCATCTACTCCCCCGGCGTACCATCTCCACATAGCCGGCACCCGCGAGGAAACTCGAACCCGCATCGTCAACCCCGGTCGTCACCGTAAGAGCGGGGACGACGAAGTCGAGACCGAGACTGAGACCACCACCGAGGTCGTCGTCGATTTCGACTTTCGGATAGACCTTACGCCGAACATTATCAAAGACCCCACCCATGCGCCGGTGCAATGGTCAGTTCTAGACGACGAGCCGGCGTACCGAGGCAAGGTCTATCGACAGGTCGAGGTCCCTGGCACCCCGGGCGGTGAGAAGAGGATGAGGGAACCTGGTATGGAGGAATTAGAAGAGCACGACATATGGTGCAAAGAAAGGAACCGTAAGGGGTTGCCGCCATGGATTGGGAGCTGCTCTCGCAGTTCGTCGGCTTCTCGGGATGCCCTGTCAGAAGGTGGAATTCGACTTAGGTCCTCCAGAACCGTCAGGGAATGGTGTGATGACTACTGCGCAAGCGACAAATTGCTCAAAGAGTTTGTCTACACCAAGGTGTGTGGCGATGGGTAAAAATCTCAGCCGTACTGATATCTCTCATCCCAGTGTGTATACGGCTGGGATTTTGGTGCCCTCAAACAAGCCATTGAGACCGCTGTCAAACAAACTTCTTACCGTGGCACATTGGAAGTCAAATTCACCCCCTTCCCTTCTGCGAACGACATTATTATCGTCAGACCAGCGAATGCCCTCTCAAAGCTCATCTCTGATACCTGGGTAAAGACTCTGTTGTGGATTGTCCTCATCTACCCGTTCTTCTGGCTCTTCGAGCGATTCCACGAGCGCGGAGGAGGAGTTTGGAAAGTCTGTGGAGGCGGTTACCCCTTGAAAGTTGTCCTCCATCTACCCGGAGACGATGAACATCAACCGCCCACTTTTGAGGAGGCTGCTGGAAGCTCTAGCTCAGCCGCTACGCCGGCAGAGACGTGCGTGGTAGGGGAGAGAGAGGGAGAATGGTTCAGGAAGTGGGAAAATACGATCCGGTGTGCCGTGTTGTCTAAAACGCAGGACAAAATACCGTTGGCGCACCCCATGGATGGTCCCTACATCAACCCTTCTGCCGCTCTGTTGGATGGATACAGGGATTGACTGGTCTTCGTTTTATTTTGGACATTGCCCTCCCTGGCCGTTTGCATAACAGGATTTGATCCCCGCCTCTTTAGGCGTTCCGTTAGGTCGTCTAATAGCTGTATTCCAAATTCGCTAGAATTCCTAGGATGAATTGGCGCGCGTTTTACCCGACAACCCTGGTAAATCATTAACATTCCCCACTCCGGAGGGTCCGGTCGTGTGCGGTCAAACCGCAGCTGGTCATTGTCCTAAATTTCCCCATAATCAGCGACATAACTAGCGCAGGTGCAAGATTAGATGATCACCTTCCTATGACATTATTTTCGTGCCATCTGACGTCAGATTTCTTTGTCTCGAATGATCTTCCAGCTAGCATATTGGAAGCGGTGGAAGGAGATGAACGAGCTGTTCGGGCCCACAAGCCAGAAAAATGGCCTCCAGTAGCTTATACAAAGAAAGATCTCATGCCGACTCGCATGGGGTGATTCGGTCACCGCTTCCCTGAAGTCGCGACGAACGCAAGAGCGAGGAGGTTGTGAGACAAGCAGGGAGAAGGGGTTGGACCAGCGTAGTCTGTCCTCGAACCCGGAGCAGCCCGAAGGAGAAGACCGGCCAGCCACGCGTTGAGGGAGTGGATGAGTACCATATGGAAACCCTCGTACAGCTGACTGGATGTTGTAGGAGACGTTCACTGACAAAACGAAGTCAGACTTTCCCGGTAGGGAGCATTCCCTAGTTGTTCATAACCCCGGGGTGCCCCAAAGTCCGTTGTACGTTAGGTGAAAATCTCGCAGGGGCGGGGGGCGGCCACGGGCCGCCCGGCACCTGTGACTGGTAGGTGGAATACCTGGCAAGTCAGCGCGTGGTCCCACACCAAGGCCCACGTTGTCCGCCGGTCGGAAACCCTGAAGGGCTCTCCCCCAGCGTCTTACTACCCAGAAAGTCCACACCAAGTCCGATCACACTAGTGTACTTATACTGGCGCGACTCACATACATATCGTGTGCAACTACCGCATCACCGCCGTCACTTAGCGACATACAAGGAGTGTATTATATTGTAGAGTGGAGAGTTGGTCCAGAGCCTGCCAAGCGGCGAGCGTGCTCCTCTTCATGTGCGCTCGGAAACGACTGAAAGTCAATCTGAGGTCCTAGATGCGTATATGATGTGATCGATCATCGATCATCGATTATTCACCGGTATCTCGTGTCGATGGGTTGTGACTTGTGAATGAGTTTCGGCGAATATTGTGTATGCACAGCTACTACGGTATTCAGACCAATCTTCAAACGTAAAACCCCGAATACCCTGGCCGGGAGAAGAAACTGCGAGGACCCCGACCCGACCGTTGCCCGGGGCTAAAAATAATACAAATCACGGTGACTGGCACCCGTTATGAGCTTAGAAAACATTCTATCTAAGCCATGGAAAGTCGCTCAATCGTGAATATAGGAAGCGGAACTAATTATAGCGACTTTGTGACCCAGAGAACGCGTCTACGCGCCCTTTGACCACATCTCAATGACAGATTGGCTACCCAACTTCATGAGGCTGGTGTCTTGGACCATCAACCTGCCAGGGTGGAAGATGCTGAGAATGACCATTACGAGAACGATCATAGAACCATCCAATCCAACTGTGGGGCCTGCCGTCAGCGTGGTGTAGGAAGCATCGAAGCGGGTTCCACTGACTAAAGAGCCGTTCATTCGAGATAATTTTACCACCCCAACCATCAGTCAATTCGATGGTACGGTATATACCCCTATGCAATAAGAAGGTTCAGCCATCCGACGGTTTTAGAGCTGGAGGGTGGAGATAGGAAGTACCGAATAAACACGCAGAAGGAACTGAAGTACACTCCGAACATCATTTGTTTCGTCTTGGAGTCAAGCACGGCCATTTTTCCGATGTATGTGTTCTTGCGGTCGGGGAACGGCTTATCAAGATGGTATCGAATCAAGAACTCGGAGGTGAGGAACATGTAGACGACGATGCCGGAAAACTGGAAGACAATACCACCTAAGGGTATATAGTTTAGCACCCATCTTATACTTGATTCATAGAGACAAAAATAAGGGGAAATCAATCCTCACCGAGTGCGATGTGTCCACCTAGGTCGATATCGGCCGGATTGTTGGTCATCGAGGCCTTCGCTCCACCAACAGATTGTACGATAAGGGCAATCACGTCCTAAAATAATTGTCAGCTCTCCGTTGAATTGAGATAATAACGTATGCATACGCAGGAGCAAAATACGATGGTGTCTCAAAGGCAAATTTAGCACGAAACTTCACCGCGGCATCGAAACGGAGTAGTGCTCACATGAACGGGGTCTCAAACGACTATATTGGGACCCGAGAATCCGGATGATCTGTCCCACTATCACGAAGTTGGCGGCGAGGATAAACGTAGGGCTGATGATGGTAGTCGTGATCCTGGACGGGGAATAGGTTAGCTGCGGTTATAAATAGAGGTTAGGGGACGAACTGCATCAAATACGGATCCATAGAGGTTGGGTTCTTGCTTCCCCATAATCTACCGCTCCAACCAATGATTTCTGCCACACCGCCTGTGACCACTGTCGGGAACAACCACCACATCCTCCTGTGTAGAGCTTGGATGAGGTGAATGACTATTGGAAGGAGTATCAGAGGCTTCTTTCGGGATAAGCTGAGAGAACAAGACATGCTCGTCACAAGGCTGAACAACACGACGAATGTGACACCGGCTGCGAAGGAAGGGACATAGTTGAAAGGGTAATCATAATTCTCTTGAGTTGGGTCTATGTACGGAATCAGCGATGAACCATGGAAGAGACGACGTGTACTGCTCACTAGCGGTAGAGGACATCCCAGAGACTAGAAGTGAAAACTGATGAGGGGGTCCGTGGGGAGGAAGGATCTCTGGGTTGTCCTCTTATATGAAATATGCCATCGGTGCTGGCATGAATAAGGCAAATAACGATAATTCTTTTTCATAGCAATCCATATTCAAACGGGGCATGTTCGAATTATCTGTGCGGTGGATGGGCACGAGGGCGGACCCACTCGCAGCTACCGCGAACCCGGTCTCGACCCAATCCCGCGGCGTGTGATTTATCTCTAGGTGCAGCTAGCAGTCAGATACCAGAAATTCTGAGGATAGAGGTATTCAAATGAAGGTTCAAGCTCACAATGTACGAATGCACTTGGCACCAGTGTCCAACGGGTTCGCGGTCACCCGCCGGGATCAGTATAACACATGTATTACCGAACTGGTAGGAGTCAATTGTGGTGCTGGGCAATGTGTTATTAGATTTGCCGTTGGCTGGAAAACTGCATCCTATAGGTAAGCCAAAGACGGAAATCGTCTATTGTGCGCTCATATAGGCTTGAGGGGCCTGTCGCATGGCTACGGCACCCGCTTTTGGTGAGTTCTCGGAGGCAAATTCTTGCCGCCCGGCCGTTCTTTACCATTGACTCCTATACTTCTGGCTCAGGTGGTAACAAGGATCGTGACCAGTCTGAGACGAGGGAGGCGTCACCTGATGCGGCGGGTCCCGAGGATAGCCACATCACTAAACGGCCAACCGCACACCTCGGAATCACTAGGCGAAAACTTTACCCCTCGTTTGTGGAGAAAGCCGGTTTCGTCTCCGTCCCATTTCAACCAACCCCCGCTCATGAACGTTTCGTCCGTTCCGCTCATACCTCCTTCCCCAACTACCGATACCATCACCTGCAGGATGACACCCTGAGCCCTACTTGACGTGCCCGCTCGGATCCGAAACCCGTAGTAGTTAAGGTAATGTCCACCCTGCGTAAACCTGTCGCGGTTTTTATGAAACAGACCCGGCACAGGTGGTGTTACTTCAAGAATCCTCAACGCATCCGTGACAACAATTCCGATGTCTAGGTGGTCTGTATGGTCTCCTACCAGCCTTCCCTTACCTTCCGACCTAACGCAGCGAGGGTGAGCATGTCCAGATTCCACAGCGCTCACGACCGGTGGGAGTCCCTGCTGAGACAGGATTCGGGAGTTTACTCTGCACACGCGCCTCTACACACGCGTTCCCCTGATTTTGCGGTAGATTCGACGCTCCGGTCTCATCCCTGTACGTGTGGTTGTTACTTGTCGATTGGGCATTGACGGGTAGGTTATTATCCACTGCTCATGTAATCCTCGTGTGCTCGTAAGGAGGGGGAGGTGGTCCTGATCCTTCCTATGACTCCTTCAACTTGCCCGTTTTTTTTGGTTCGTCACCCTTCGCATTATCACTGGGTATGTTCGTGGGGCGAGTCAGGTTGATCCTCTTTGGGTGATGGGCATTTTATCCCCCAAAGCCCCCAACCTTTTCTTCCGGATTATTCTTGGTGCTCTCTGTCCACTGGGGTTGTTGTGTGTCGTTACAGACCATCGTTGCAACGATATGAAAAACGGAGGTATGGCCCATGAATTATACAGTTGGGTTTTCGCAATGTATGTTTTCCAGGAGCTGTTTTATAGTGATATTGAACTTCGTAGTGTTCCTCAAGACTTGTGGCTATTCTGGCGACGCCCGTAGAATGGACAGCACTGCTTTTGTGGTGGGGGGAGTCGATCGGAAATTCGGTCCGGGTCCGACTCGATCTGTCAATCCATTTTGTACCCCAAGGATTGGCGTCGGTAGTCCTACCATTGGCGCGGTTTTCTCGTTTCCCGCAGCGCCCTCAGCGCCTCAAGATAGCGTTTTTTCCGTCCATTCACCATCTTGCCCGTGGGAGCGATTGCATTAAACCTCCACTACCCTATGCGGTCGCATCAATCCATCCTTGCGCGGTTTGAAAGCGGTTTCTTGCTTTGTCCCGCATTGGTGCGTTAGTTTGCGGAGGTCCGTGCCCCTCATGATGAATTGATGGCTCCGGATCTTTTCTCATACATTCGTTCGCTCCTCCGCCTTCCCTCCCTCTCTCTCGGCTGACCCATCCTATGTAACCCTCAACGTTCGGAACGATAACGGTACAGACGCCGCGACATGACTTCTCGACGGCGTTGATGGGCGCCATCTCATTCCTAGTTCTCACACGACCTTTTGAGCCTGGACTACGTGTATTCAATTCGAGCACAACGTCATCCCCAGCTATACCCAAACCCATTCCGACAGCATCCGGAGCTAACTCTAGACCTACGAGCGACGCCTAATTTGACGTCAGCTACGTCGAAACAGATGGAGATAGATCCTGCGATACCCGATTCCTGCCATATTCTTACAGTTGTATCCATCCTTGGCTTGGTCTTGATCATAGTCACGATCGTGATGCTCAACGGTGACGTCCAGCCGTTGTACGGGCAAATTTTATATAGAATAACAGGAGTAAGTCCCTCCAGTGGTACTGATTAGTACGAGTTCGAGCATCAAGACCGATTACTGGCACTACTCGTGGATGAAGCTCATGATTGCCGGTTACGACTATCTGTTGGACTTAGAAAAATGCACGTTGTCAATTCAATAGGAGATTGCGAGCACGGGCCATCCACGTGCGTCACTTGTTCAATAAGCAGTTAACAGCCCCATTCGACGATGATGCCCTGAATACCATTGTCTCCACTGATGACGAAGCGATAAACAAGCAGGGGCCCCGTGCCTTGGTAGTCATGATCAGCCGGTTGGTCTCTGCACGCTGCTTTAAGTTAAAGTGGGCGTTGACTGTGGGGACCGTGCATCGCGCTCGTGATGTTGACAGGAGGGAGAAAACGAGCGATGGGGTGTTTACTCTCGAATTGTTGTGACGCCGACTCCCCTACAATTCAAGCTCGTTTCTTCGGTTCAACTCCATTTGGTATCCTCTTAGGCACGATTACGTGCAAGCTCTCTGCCCAGTATTCCTTTCGTAACTCATCTGCCCCTTCTTGGGCGTTGCCGGTTTCTTCTGCATATCATACTTGCTGCGTTAGGCTCTCTGATGTCGTCGTGGTTGTTGGGCCGTCTAGATCACGTCAGGTGTCAGAGGATTCCAAAAAAGCGACCAAATGCACGTCCGCAGTCCGTCCCTTGTTATGCAGTCTAAGTGAGTTTTTCGACAGTAACATTCATGTAATTTGATTTGTAGTCCTATTTTTGGCCAGGTACACCAGACTGAGCGTTAATCTTTTACGGAGATGCCGTGGGCATGAGAAAGTTAACGTTCTTACATCAGTCCGCGGGACCATTCATATGATGCAGTCGCGAATGGACCGAGAGTCGAAAAGGTGACCTCGTTCTTCAGTTTTTTTCGGACGTATCTCAGCACCACGTGGAGTGTTACAGCGAGATAAATTGGGAGAGAGAGCCGTTCTGCAGCAGGGGCAGATGATTGAAGTGCCACAGGGACGTTCTGAGTTAGTTCCGGGGTCAAAAGCTCACGGAGATAACATCCTCGGTTCTCCTCTGCAGCGGGGTGAGAAACGTCATCCGAGTGTCAGGCGGGCGGATCATAGCGCCCAGATACTTGGGTTACTAATACGGTACTGTCGAGCAAAACGAGGGACTCGACTCTGGGGTTCTCATTGTTTGATCGGCTCGACTCTATAGCCTTTCCATCGGCCTTGCCACATATGGACCATTCCCCCTCGGCGCTACTGAGATGCCAAGCTTTAGCCTTAACCTAACTGTCTCGCCTCCTTCATTTTAGTCTCGCGCTGCTGTCTGAGACCGCGTGGAGTGTCACGGATGCCGACTGATCTGGATGCTCGAAAGCCTACTAACTAGGCCCCGATAGCAGCGCGAGGGATTTGTCGAGCCTTTGTACGCCAAAGGGGCGAACTACGATGAGGGCAGCCCCCCGCCACCGTTTACGTTGGGGATCATGTTTACGGTGAAGGAATTTCACACCCGCCTCCGGAAAATCGGTTTCTGGTGCGAAGCTCCCAGCGCTGTTGGATATTGTATCCGATTAATCCAGCAGGTCTTGCCGCAGCAGAACGAAAATGATTAGCTAACTATGATAAAGTCAGCTGGAAGAGGTCCGTCCCTCGCATGAGATTACGAGGTTACCTAACACCCACCCTCTCCACCCCTTCGCTTGGAAACCCGGATTTCCAGGACCCTCATAAACTATTAACCTCTGAAGGGTAATAGTTGACCGTATCTTTGGGTCCCAAAAAAACATAAATTACGACGGGTCTCTGCTCCCTCCCTCCTCTTCCCCCACCCTCCTCCATAAAACACGGCATGGATCATCACCCTTTCTCGTCTGTGCAGAGTATACTTGCAGGTACAGCCGTGGCGGAGGACGGTTGTGTTTGCAGTACTATAGTGGGGGACTATGGGAAAGATTCGGTTCCCTTTGTGGTGGAGGTGTTGGACAAGGTGTGTGATGTCTTTCCCGCTTTGCATAAGGGGCTGAGACAACATAGGCACTGACTTCTCCACTCTGTCCCCCCGCTTTGAGGAGGGAGTGCCTGGTTACCCTTTTGAATATCTGTGCTACCCACGGAATATTGCCTTCTAGATGTTTGCTCGTCGGCAATCTCATCGTCGATTACGAGTCCACCATCTGCGTTCGCGGGGCAGACGAACGACGTGGTACCTTGGGCGAGCTTGCGGTCACGGTGAGGTCTATTCCATTCGATAGGACCACATCCTCGGATAACTCTCAAGAGGTAACGTCGAGTGTTCAAATTTAGTCCTTCTTTCAAGCTCACGTTGTCACCAGAATGCATATAGAGAGATCATCATCTGGAAGAACTTAAACCACACGAACATACTGCCTCTCCTCGGCGTCGACACATCCATTTTGCCGTTCTCCACTGTCTCGGCACGGCCGGAATACGGAACCCTAAGGGATTATCTCGTGCATTTTCCGAACGCCCCAAGGGCGAAATTGGTGAGGTGATTTTTGGTACACGGTCGAAATTATCTCATGGGTTATTCAGTTATTCGATGCATCACAGGGCTTAGAATATCTTCATGGCTTAGATTGCATCCACGGTGGCCTGAAGAGCGTAGGTTGACCACCCCTTACGTATTTACCCACGCCTGATTCTTCTTCCAGTACAACATTCTTGTGAATAGCGATCGTTCCGCCGTCCTGGCGGACTTCCAGTCGGCGTCCTTCCTCCCAAAATCAGGAGCGGGCACTGGCATCTCCGTCTCGGAGTGTGACCCTTGTTCAGTTCGTTGGCTCGCGCCCGAACTACTCTTTCCAAAGAAATTCGGCTTGCAAAGTGCGCACCACACTAAGGAGACAGACGTCTACGCCTTTGCAATGGTGATGTACGAAGTAAGTCCCCTATTCGTCTCTCTATACTTTCGAATACGGAACTCATATTCCACAACAGGTGTTCTCCGGGTCATTTCCCTTTAAAGACCATCGGAATGAAACCGTAATCCTGCTGGTAAAATCGGGCGATCATCCGTGCCGGCCTGGAAATGGTCCGGATTTCGGCCTCACCGATGAACTATGGAATACGATAAAGACGTGTTGGGGGCGTCGGGATCGCCGCTGGGAGATTTCGCGTATCGTTTCAGTTCTCAAGCGTCACTCTGCGGCCGCGGCCGCGGCAACAAAGTGATACTTCAACTTGACCCCGCGGTCGTAGCGCAGATAAGGCGCCGCTGACTGATCCCGCACACGAGGCAAGCCCATATAGATATCCCCGACGAACCCGATGGACACTTGGTGCTCCGTTTCGCAGGAATGAACGACGCCGCAACCCTAAGCATGCATGTACCGGCCTTAAGTAGTAGATTACGCGTGGCCTGTTGATAGATTCGGAATTGTAGGATAATCGGATTGAATGATATTGCCCGTGTTTATTATCACACGTGGTGTCAAGCGAAGGTTATATATATACTGGGGTGATCAGGGAAGATCTTTCGACCTGCCCGAGTAGCTCACGGGCTGGGTGGGATGACCAACATTCTCCAACACTGACAAACAACGTTCCGTACTCCGTCTAAAATCTGCAACACCAACAAGCCGGAAAGACTCGGTGGTACAGTGGATTGGAGCGGGTAAAAGGGACCCTCTTCACGTACTGGGGATGTCAGACGATGTCTCGTGCGGCGGGAGAGTGAGGGAGGGGCTCGGCTGGTCGCTTCTCGCTCTTATAGCCCCCTTTATATATTATCACGGAGGGCGATCCTTCGGGGCCGCGGGTGGTGCGCGGCCTCGGCATTGTTTCATGAAAATCTCAACACAGATTAAGGGTCGCCTTCGGGGAGAATCCCCCTCACCGAGATGCAGGGTTTGACTTGATTAGGGCCCTCGCGTAGGTTCTGAGAGGTTCACCCGGATGGGATCTGGCCCTGTCTAGGATGACAAAGTATCCGCCGTGGTGGGTTTCACGGCGGACCTCTGTACCGGACTCGGCTGCGGAGAAGCGAAATGAAACGGTAGGCGTTGGGCTCTATTTGGGAAGTTGTGTCGACCTGTGCCAGCGATGAAGAGAGCAGTGGCACGATTCCCATCTTGATCCCACCTTGATCGGAGCAGTGGCGCGTGAGATGACATCGTTTTTGAACAGACCATCAGTGTACTTGGCAACTCTAAAGGAAGACAATGAGATCACCATTCCAGACTAGTGATGTGCCTCAAACGTGATCATCCATGCGGCGGGGTTCGTGATATGATGCCGACGCAGGAAATATATTGTTGCTGATGGTGGAGCACTTCACGATGATTTAAAGCAAGCAATAAGCGTGAACAATACAAAGCAGATAGGTGGAAACAAGAACTAGACACAGCCTACCGGTGCAAGACTTAGAGGTAGACTTGCCAGCGCGGGGCAGGAACTTGATCAAGGCCGGCACGTGACCCTGGGATATCTCCCTTTTTGCACGTAACGCCGGCGGGGCGCGGTTCTTCGGACATCGACATCTTCCACCGTGAAACACCAGCTTCAAATGGCACAAAGCTTCAGTCTCCACGTCGTCCTAATTCAATCTCGGCCCTTACCTCCGTGCCATCAAACTACATCACCGTTCTGGTCACGCAGAATCAGCTCTCGCTGGGATTCTCGCTGTTCGCTGTCTGTTTGGTTTGAAACCGGTTGGTGCCAGCCTCACCAAGTGAAGGAGGCGCCAACTGTTAATTAGGGGGTTGCCAAGCCCCAGTTTTATTGGTGGATATCCATCCCACCATTCCACCTCGTGCCGTCCGAGCTGAACGAGCGCCTACACAAGTTATAGCGTTATATTCTGCTTCATGTCGGTCGTTCAGGAAGACATGTTGAAACATGTGTTGTGCGTCGGCCTCGGCCAAAAGTTCGTCAGATGGCTGTCCATCGAATATGTTTCGGCTTTCAGAAGGCGGCGTGCGCAGATTAGCTGATGGACGCCGGTTTCCCGTTTGCAGCGAGCCCGATCAGCGTCTTCCTGTCTGACCAAAGGGAAAGCTCTTCTGTGATACATCAAAGGCTTGATCGCTGGGCGGTAGGGTCGATTCACTTATAACACGGCGATTAGTCCAATTTCGTCCCCGCCATCCTCACCAGTTTTTGCGTCTCTTCTCTCTTTCGCTAACGAGAAGACTTGCGATCGATCTCTAGAAAACCCTACAGCCCTTGCGACGACGACTCTCTGATTTTATTTATCTTTCATCTCTTACGACGCTCTATCAACTAAAATATTATCCCTGCATCTCTCCGCAGAATCCCACCCCACCCCAACGACGATCCACAACCAAACGACTCTCATATCCATAACGAAAATGTCTGCCGAAGTCCCCCTTGCTATCATCGGTATCGGGTGCAAGTTCCCCGGAAATTCCGATACCAAGGATTTGTACTATGAGTTCCTTCGGAACAAGGCGCGTCCGCGAAACAAGTAATACTAAAATGCTAGTCTAACTCTTTTCTAGGGTGATGGTATGATCCCGCCCCCACCCGAACGATGGAATCATGCAGAATGGCACGGTGAGGATGACACCATCTTCTGTCTGACTTCGTTTTAAGACAATATTACAGGATCGAAGACCGAGCCAGGAAAATACGCGTCTACCCTCGGTGGCTTTGTTTCAAACGTTGACCTGTTTGATCCTTTGGAGTTTGGCATTAGCCAGAAGGAAGCCCAGTACCTCGATCCATCACTCCGTCTGACACTCGAGGCAGCCCATCAGGTGCGTACCTCTTCAATGATTCACTTAGTAGTGATTTTGAAATTCGCTTCAGGCTTTGGTTGACTCCGGTATTGATTACCGTGGCTCCAATACTGGTGTTTACCTTGGCCAACTCCTCACCTCCACCGCCGAGTTGCAAGATGACCGTTACGAGATCGACAACCATAACGGTGTCGGAAAATGTATTGCCATCCGTGCCAATCGAATCTCCTTCACTTTCGACCTAAAGGGCCCCTCCTTCGTTCTTGATACCGGTATGTGTGCCAACCATCTGAGGATTCTAGCAGTTTTTCATTCATAATCCAGCTTGTTCTGCCTCCGGTTACGCCATGCATTTGGCCGGTTCCGCAATCCGCCTCGGAGAAATCGACCAAGCACTCGTTCTCGGGGCGAGTACTATGGTCAACCCCATTCACACCGTTTCCTTCTCCAAACTCGGTGTCTTATCTCCAACTGGCTCTTCAAAATCTTTCGACGCCGCCGCCGATGGTTACGCTCGTGCTGAGGGTTTCGCCGCCGTCCTTATTAAGCGTTTGGACCTCGCTTTAAGGGATGGCGATCATATCTACTCCGTGGTCACTGGCAGTGCCATCAACGCCAACGGAAGGGGAAAGTCCCTCACGATGCCCGAGGGTGAAGCTCAAGGAATGACGATCCGTGGCGCCTACGCTCGGGCCAAACGGAACCCCGCTGATGCATTCTTTGCCGAGCTGCACGCCACTGGTACTCTGGTAGGTGATCCTATCGAGGTTAACGGCGCAGGAAAAGTCTTCTCCGAGGGTCGCGATCCGAAGAAGACGCTTAGGGTCGGTTCTGTCAAGGGGAACCTCGGCCACGCCGAAGGATGCTCCTTCATGGCCAGTTTGATCAAGGTCTCCTTGATGATCCACAACAAGGAAATCATTCCCAACATCCGTTTCAACAAGCCCAACCCCAAGATTGATTTCGTTGGCGGAATGATGAGGGTTCAGACTGAACTCGAGAAGGTCACCCCCGACTTGGCTGCTCCCGATGGCAAATTCGTTGCCTCTATCTCCACTTACGGTGTCGGTGGTGCCAATGCCCACATCGTCGTCGAATCCTTTGAGACCGCTGCGGAAGTCGAAGCTGCCGCTGCTCTCATTCGTGAACCCAAGACCAACACTACTCCTCTCTACCTGTTCGCCATTGGTACTCTCACCGAGGGTTCGCTCGGCCGCTGGCAGAACGCTCTCACTTCTCACTTCAAAGACTTGGACGTGCCTAGGTCCCTTCGTTCTCTCTCCCGTGAGCTCACTCGTCAGGCCCGCGCTTCTCCATACCGCTCCTTCGCTGTCGGTCCCGCGCTTACCCCCAATCTCAAATGGTCCAAGACCACTCTCGTTTCTGCCAAGCCGAAGTTGTGCTTGGTCTTTGCCGGACAGGGTCCCCAGCACATTCACATGGGTCGCCAACTCTCTGACGCCTTCCCTGCCTTCCTCGATGCGATCAAGGCTAACGACGAGATTTTGGTCAAAAAGTACGACCAACCTTCCTTCGTTGAACGCTCTGGTCTTTTCATCCCCGGAAAGCAAGCCACTCTCGCCGCTAACGGTGTTTGGCCTGTTGCTGATGTCGTCATCTCCCTCGTCTTCATCCAAATCGCCCTTACCGACCTTCTCAAGACACTCGGAATCAAGTATGATTACGTCATCGGTCACTCCATCGGTGAGATCGCTATGGGTTACGCTTCTGGCCACTACGATCGTGAGACTGCTGTCGGCATCGCCGTCGGTCGCGCTGCTGCCATGACTCAGGCCGAGGGTAACGGTGGAATGGTTGCTTTGGGCGTTGGAGTTCAGAAGGCAAAGCTCATGATCAAGAAGGTCTTTGCCCGTGCTGGAGTCGAAAGTGGTCTCTGGATTGCCGGTATCAACTCTCCAAAGGCTGTTACTATTGCGGGTCAACACGAACTCGTCGACCTCATGGTTGAGGTTGCCGCGGACCCCGCAGACAAGGTCTTCGCTGCCAAGCTCCGTGTTACCTGTGCTTTCCACACCCCTCTCATGGAGGCTCAAGAAAGCGTCTTCAAGAACTTCGTCAAGGGTGCTCTCACTGCCACCCACGAGCCCATTGCCAAGGTCATGTCTACCGTCGACGGTAAATGGCTTGAGCGTAATTTGGACGTTCAATACTGCTGGGATAACATTCGTCAACCTGTGCTCTTCGGCACCGCTCTTAACAAGATTGTTCAGGAACTTGGCGCTGAAAACGTGTCCTTCTTGGAAATTGCCCCTCACCCCGTCTTGAAGTCTTACATCGAGGAAATCGGCGGCAATCCCATCTCCCTTGTCCGCCGTCCTAACCCCAAGGTCCCCGCCCAGAACACTGGCGAGCACTTCCAGTTCCTCGAGGGTATCGGAAACTTGTTGTTGACCGGATACAAGCACATCGATGCCAATAAGATCGCCGGTCGTTCTGACGGAATCGTCGACTTTGTCAAGATTCCTCTCCCTGCTTACCCATACTCAAAGACCTCCTGCTGGACTGAGGACGGTGCTGCTGCTTCTCTGAGGCTCCGGGAAAGTCCTCGTCCCTTGGCTCAGGACCACTTCCGCATCAACGTCGATACCCATCCCGATCTCACCGGACACGTCGTCCTCGGCGCTGTCTTGTATCCTGGAGCTGGGTATGTCTATATTCTTTGAACAGTACAACATAATTTTAACTTTTGCTCCACAGATACACCGAAGCTATCCTTGAGAATGGTGCTTTCATCGTTGAGAACATGAAGGTCCTTAAGCCCTTCGTCCTCAACGGACACGACTCGATTCCCGCTCACGCCGGTGTCATTATCAACGGTGACCGGTGGGAATTCCGGGGCTCTACCGACAGAAAGTACGCCAACGGAAAGGCCCTCCTCGAGACCGTCTATGCGAGTGGTTACTTCAAGCGTGAGAACCCCGATTACGATCCTGAGAATCTCCCTTCCCTCGACGTCAAGTCCCTCCTTGCCTCCTCTCTTGTGAACATGACCGGTGATGAGTTCTACAGCAGTCTCCCATCCAGCTACGGCTACGTTAATCACTTCCGCGACTACACTAAGGAACTACACGCCGTTCCCTACCCCGAGTGCTGGGCCGGGAAGGCCTACATTGCCCGTCTCGAGATCCCTGAGGGTACTCCTGATGTTTATGGTTCCGGTTACTGCATTCACCCTGGAATCCTCGACTCCATCACTCAGATAGGTCTCTGTATGTTCATGAATATGACCAACAAGACCTTCGACTTTAACGGCACTTTCCTCCCCGTCTCCATGAAGAGGCTTACTCGTTGGGACCCCGTCGATTCACTCTCGATGGAGGAACACTTGAAGAAGGGTCTCTACGTCTTGTACAAGCCCAAGGTTTGGGGTGCTAAGGGACCATTCGTCTCCGACTACGTCATCTCAGACGCCTTTGGCCGAGTTTTCTTCACCATCGACGAATTTGAGATCGCCCTTGCTCCTGAGCCCGAACCAATCCCTATCACCGATTTCTCCATGCAACAGCGTATTGTTACCACCTGGCAACCCAAGGCCTTCGTCACGCCCAACTACATCCTTCCACCGGTCGGTGCCCACGGTGGCCACAGCTACTTGGCTGAGGTTCTTGAGAGTCTCTTCGTCAACGCGAGGACCCAGACCAACCGTTTCGTCTCTCGAGTTCTCGACCTCGACCCCACTGACTCCATTGCCCGCACCGTCGATGCCAAACTGTCGAGTCTCTTGGCTACCCACCGGTTTGCCGTCGATTACTTCGCCGCTGGTGTTGATGGAGAGTCGGCTGATACTAAGGTTAACGCTCTCCACTACCCCCACGGTCGCTCGACCATCATCGATACTGCAAATTTCTCGTCAAAGGACGTTTCTATCCGCACTGCTAGCGTCGATGTGATCCTCGCCAACCTCGACATTTCCAAGACTCCCTCAGACCTCGATCTCCTCCCAAAACTCCTCGCACCATCTGGTGTCGCTATATTCCTTGTCCACTGTTCGTTTGCCCTTTTTTCCACCACTCTATCTCGCTCACGGGGTCGTTTATTTAGCTGGTACTCCCTCTGAGGAGGAAGGATTCTCCTCTCTCACTGTCCAAGAGTTCGCATCCAAACTCGAGGCTCTCTCTGCCCAGGAAGTCCAAGTTCAGCAGCTCCCCGCTGGCCAGAGCGTTATTTTTGCGAGGGACTTTGCTCCTGTCTCTGTCCTTCCTGAAGAGCTCGCTAACGATGTCATCATTCATCACTTCCTTCACGGAAACGAGGGAGAACTTGTGGAGAAGGTCAAGACTATGCCTCCCGAGGGAGAGTTGTGGATCGTTGGAAATGACGATGCCGCTGGTATTGGTGCTCTGGGTGTCGCTGCTGGTCTTGTCGCCGAGGAGGCCCAGTTCATCGTTCACTCCGTTCTCTTCGAAGACGCTACCTTGTCTGTTGAGGAGCGCGAGGGATGGGTCCATACCATCCGCCAGAACCCCAAGATCCTTGAAGACCATCTTAAGGTCACCGACGCTGGTGAAGTTTTGGTTCGTCGTGCCGTCCAGGGATCACCAAGCGTCAAGCCCGTAGAGGTCAAGAACGTCGGATACTCGAAGAACTCCCATGGCCACCGTTCGGTCGCCGCTGCCTACCCCCCGCCCGCTGGTCTGGGAGAAGTTGAAGTTGCTGTCGAGGCGTTCGGTCTCACCGATCTAGAGACTGAGGCTCCTCTTGCCGCTTTCGTCGGAACTGTTGATGGACGGGAAGTCCTCGGATATTCTCACCAGAAACTCCTTGACACCATCGTTGTTGACAAAGCTAGCATTACCCCCCTCGTCGACTCTGTCACTGTTACCGATGCCGTCTCCTTGCCAACTTCGGTTCTTCCCGCTTGGGTCGGTCTCGTCGAACTCGGTAGAATCGAGAAAAACTCTGTCGTTTTGATTCACAATGCTCTCTCTCGTAAGTTTCCCTGCCTCATTTCACACTAGTACGTGCTCAATACGCAGCCGTAGGTGTTGGACGCGCTGCTGTTCAGATCGCCAAGGTGCTGGGAGGACCTACCTTCTATACCGTCTTTTCCAAGGCTGAGATCAAGGCACTCTCCGGCGAGTTCGGTATCGATCCCAAGTTCATCGCTTTGAATGCCACTGCCACTACCGCTCTCGCCTCCGCAAGGGCCTGGCTCAAGGCTTCTAATCTCGAATCATTCGATATCGTCTTCAACACCAGCGGGCATTCTGATCTCGCCATCGTCGAAGATGTTCTTTCTGCGTTCGGTTTCTATGTCCACTACAAGGACTCCGCTAATCTCGTCAAACTCCCTATTGACGCTCCCTCTGCTCGTATCGTTGACATCATCTCTTTGATCAAAAAGTACCCGGCAAAGTTGTCTTCTTTCCTCGGCGCCATTCTCGAAGCGCACTCCACATCACCCTTCAAACTTTCCCCGGTCACAATTTCGTTCTCCGATCTTGTTCGCCCGGTTGATGACATCACCTCCGGACAAGTTCTGGTCATCAAGACCACTCGTCCAGAGAATGTTCGTGTCGATCCTGCTGCTCAATTATTCGATCCCCGGAAAGTCTACCTGTTGATCGGTGGGTGCAGTGAGTTCGGAATCGGAATCACTGTCTGGATGTTCAACCACGGGGCCCGCCACATCTACCTCACTTCTCGTCGTGGTCGCAAGGCCCTGTCCCCAGTCGACAAGTTGTACCTCCGTGACATCAACAACAAGGGCGGTGACGCGAAGGCTCTCTCTGTTGACGCTTTGAGCAGGGATGACATGACTAGGTTCATCAAGGAGTCTGAGGCTGTCGGTCCTCTCGGAGGCATTATGTTGATGACCGTCGTTTTGAGGGACTCCTCCTTCGCTAACCTTACCCAGCGACACTTCGACGACGTGTACCAATCCAAGGTCTCCGCATTAAACGTCATTCTGGATCTCGTAGACTTGAGCAAGATCGACTTCAACCTTCTCTTCTCGACCATCGGAACCGTCTTCGGTAACGCCGGTCAAGCCCCATACCTCACTGCTCAACTGTGCGTTTTTTATTTCCCTTTTGTGATTCTCGTCGCTAAAATTGCACCGCAATAGCTACCTCGATAAGATCGCCGAAAAGTTGCCCAACACGATCTCAATGTCCTTCCCTCCCATCACAGACTCGGGTATCTTCAAGCGCCTTGTCCAGTCGACAGGGGGTGGTGCAAACACCGGCAAGCTCAGCAAGGTCGGAATGACCACCCCTCAGGTTTGCGAGTTTATCGGAGACTCCATCGTTCGCAAGCTTCCACACTATTTGCCCCTCCTCAACCACAAGGACTGTCCGGAGGTATTCGATACTTGCGACCCTCTCTTATTCTGGCACTTGCTCCCTCCTCAGCTTTTGGCTGCCGATGGCGCTTCCAAAGACGAGGGTGGAGAGTCCCCAGCAACCTTGCTGTCTGGGCTCCTCGGTCTTGCCGTGGACAAGATTTCCGAAAACGCCTTGATTACCTCCTATGGTCTCGATTCTTTGGCTGGTACGTTTCTTGCCGTCGCTTCCTATGTGCACTTATAACACCAGTCGTACAGCCACCCGGTTCAGCTCTCAGCTCAAGGGCGCCTTCGGCATCAACGTCAGCCAGATCGAACTTTTGGGTTCCATGACGATTGGCATCCTCAACGACATTGTCGCCAAGACTCGGGACAGCGATGCTAGTGCCGCTTCGGCCACCGCTATCGATGACGGTTCCGGCAAGTACGGAGAGCCTCTTGTGCCCATCCTCAACGATCGGTTGGCCTACGATGAGCCCTATACTACCAATGCATCTCCTCACCAATACCGTATTTGGTTAGCTCAGCGCGAGTACGATAACTCCAGGAGGAGGAACGTCAGTATCGTGGATTCCGCCATGAAACGCTTCGGTGCTACTCATTGGGATACCCATGAGGGCTACTTCGTCAGCATCAACTCCAAGATCCCCATCGATCTCGAGAGGATGACCAAAGCCTTCGAAGAAACTGTCAATCGCCACGGTTCCTTCAGGACCACTTTCCACTGGGACGAAGAAAAGGGTAAACTTATGCAGACCATCCACCCTTCGGTCAGCGTCCACAACACATCGGTCATCGATCTCAGCGAGGAGCCCAACGCCTACAAGAAGGCATACGACATGTCAGTGGCGAACAATATGAATCCAAAGTTCAGCCTCGACAAGCTTCCGCTCATCTCATCCGTCGTGTACAAGCTGGGAGGCGAGGGTTACGCGTTCAACATCACTGTCCACCACATTATGACCGACGAGACCTCTCTCGGTATCTTCTTCTACGAATTGTTCCAGCTCTACGTTTACGGCATCGACAGTCTTCCGCCAGTTCAGCTTCACTATTCCGATTTCAGCGATTGGTTAATCCGCACCGCCGATCGTCGTGCCGAGCTCCGCGACGAGCAGATCAAGTACTGGAGCCAGAAGCTGCAAGGCGTTCAGCCACTCATCTTGACTCTCGCTAAGCCTTCCGAGGTTGAGCAGAGTCCGGTCACCCAGATTGACGGGCAAGTCGATCCCAAGGCCCTCAAGAGGTACAACGATTTCGTTTCTACCACCTCCGCTACGCCGTTCGCCGCATTCTTCGCCGTCTACAACTTGCTCCTTTACAAGTACTCTGCTCAGAACTCCTTCGTCGTCGGTACGGCCGTCACTCAGCGCTCTATGGCTCAGCTTCAGGAAGTTATCGGTTTCTTCGCCAACATGCTCCCGATCCGTACCACGATTGAGGACGAGATGACCTTCGCTGAATACTTGGAGACGTTCCGTTACGAATTGGTTACCGATCTCGCAAACGATGATGTTACTTACGAGGATATCGTCTCCCAGACAAAGTCTTCTTCCCAGGACCGTTCCTACTTCAAGCACTTGTTCGCTCCTGGTGGACTCAACATGCGCGTCGTCAACCAGCTTGACACCTCCGACATCTCCACTACTTCCATCCTTTCCCTCCCCAATGGCGAGGAAAAGTACGAGTTCTTGCTCACCGTCCACTACACGACCGGCGAAGTTATCCTCCGTTTCGACAACTACTTGTACAATGAGGAGAGCGCCCGTCAATTCTTGGACGCCTATATTGGTCTCGTTGATACCCTCGGAAAGAACCCACACGTCAAGATTGCCGACGTTTCCGCTGTCAGCGACGATGAGGTCACGCGTCTCATCAAGGAGTTATCGACTTCTGGACCCGTCGACCCAATCGAGCGCAAGTTGCACCAACTCGTCGAGGCCCAAGCTGCGAAGACTCCCACCACGGTTGCTGTCGAATACGAGGACCAGTACCTCACCTACGCACAGCTTAACTCCAAGGCCAACCGTCTTGCTCGTATGTTGAGCCAACAGGGTGTTGGTCCCGACAGTGTTGTTGCTATCTGTTTCGAACGTGGTATCCCTCAGATCTTGGCCATCCTCGGTATCCTCAAGGCCGGTGGCGCCTTCCTTCCCCTCGACCCTGACGATCCTACCCTTCGAAAGGAGATGCTCATCGTCGACACGAACGCGAAGATCCTTCTGTCTACCTACTCCCAACGCCGTGACTTCGACAAGGCTCTCGCCTCGAAGGTTATCGTAAGCACAGTTACCGGCTTTCATTCTACAACGTCTAATCACTACCATAGGTCGCATATATCGATGACGCCACTTTCGAGAATAGGTTGCTCAAGTTCGACGACAGCAACTTTGAAGTTCCTGGACACACTCCCGCCAATCTTGCTTACGTTATGTTCGTCCTCATCTTCATTCATTTCTTGCACATTTACTTAAACTTGGTATAGGTTCACGAGTGGAAGTACCGGAAAGCCGAAGGGCGTCATGATCGAGCACCGTTCGATCGCAAACTTGGTTCAAAACTCTCGGCCCTACGGTTACCACCGGGGTGCTCGCGTCCTCTCCTCTCTTGCCTACACCTTCGATCCATTCGTCGCCGATGTCTTCGGCACCCTCTCCTGTGGCGCTACTCTCATCACCGGACGCAAGGAGCTTGTTCTTGGTGATATTGGAAAGGCTATCAAGTCTCTCCGCATCAACGTCGTCCACTGCACCCCAAGCATCCTCGCTGTCGTTCCCCCTGAAAACTACCCAACCTTGGAGACCGTAGTCGTCGCCGGTGAAGCTCTTGGCAAGAAGTTGATCGAGGATTGGTCCAAACGCGTCAAGTTCATGAATATGTACGGTCCTACTGAGGCTTCCGTCGATTGCATTCACACCCACGTCACGGACGTTTCCCTCACCGGCGTCATTGGTCGCCCTCTCCCCAACAATCGATTGTACATCCTCGACGAAAATTTGCGCCCTACCCCCATCGGTGTCGAGGGAGAGTTGTTCATCGGTGGCATTCAGCTCGCTCGCGGATATCTCAACCAGCCCGAACAAACCGAAAAGTCGTTCGTCCCCAACCCCTTCATTCCTGGAGAACGCCTCTACAGGTCCGGTGACGTTGCGATGTACCGCACCGATGGTAATATTGTCTACTGTGGCCGAAAGGATCGTCAGATCAAGCTCCGTGGCCAGCGTATCGAGCTGGGTGAGATCGAGGATGTTATCAACAAGTACCAGTCTGTCCAGCGTGCCGCGGTTCTCATTCGCAACTTCCATGATGCTCCCGCCGTCGTTGCCTTTGTCGAGTTCAAGTCTTCCGTTACCGAGGACCGCGTTTCTGATGAAAAGGAGACCCTCAAGATGTATATCTCGGAGCGCCTGCCGAGGTTTATGTACCCATCTCTCATTGCCCACCTCCCTACCCTGCCCACTTCTACCACCGGAAAGGTCAACCGTCGAGAACTCATGGAATTGGACCTCGCGCCGTTCCACGACGCCAACGCTGATGTCGGCCTTCCTCAATCCGACGTCGAGGTCGCCCTTCACAAGACCCTCTCAGAGATCTTGAAGACTGATCCAAGCCAGCTCGGTGTCACTCATGATCTCTTCTCTTTGGGTTTGAACTCCTTACTCGCTGTTCAGGCTGCCGTTGCTGTCGGTGAGAACTTCAAGTTCAACCTTGGTCTCAACAACATCTACCTCAGGTCCGTTTCACTCGCTCCCATAGTCTCTCACTGTTTTTGGCTAACGGCTTCGATAGGCCAACCATCCGCGAGTTGAGCAACGTCATTATTGATGCTATGGGTCAGGATCAGAGGCAGATTATGGCCGCCGAAGACTCAGACGACGACTTCTTGATCGAGTTCCTTCCCATCAAGAAGAAGGGTATTCACCCGCGCATGTTTATTGTCCACGATGTCACCGGTATGGCCACTCCCTTCATGCGCCTTGGTGCCTACATGCCAAACGAGATGTGGGCCATCGGTGACAAGTACTTCGGTTCTGCCGGCGGTTTCCCCATGATCGAGGATATGGCCGACCACTACATTTCCCTCATCAGGGGAGTACAGCCACACGGACCATACGTCATTTCCGGTTATTCCATGGGCGGTCTTGTCGCCCTTGTGATGGCGGACAAGCTGAAGAAGGCTGGAGAGATCATCACTCACCTCATCATCTTTGATACCATCTTCATCCCCCTTCGTGAACGTCAGAGTCTCAAGGCCTCCGACTGGACCGCTCGTGCCATCGATCGTATTTCGAAGAACTTCCCCGAGATCGGTGAGAAGTGGAAGACTAAGCTCTCGACGGAGATCAGGAAGAACTTGGACGCGATGTGGGAACTGGACCCTCCTCATTACGATGGACCTACCACTCTCGTCGTTCCTAAGGACCGTATCTGGTACCGAAGTGGACACGCCAGCGACTTCGACACTGGTGCCGACGACCTTAACGGTTGGGAGCACAGGATGTCGAACTTGGCGATGAAGGTTGCTCCTGGACGTCATGATACGATGTTCACGCCTGCTCACGTCAAGGGTCTCGCGGCTGTCTTGAAGGAGATATTCGCTGAGTTCCCCACACTGGAGGTATGTTATTCACGCAACCTGAGCTCGCGTCCTCCGGTACTAACGAAATCTCTCCCCTCGTAGACACAGTAAACGTTTTTTCAAGGACTCAAATGGTTTTCATCATCTTCCCCTCCACCAACGATTCAATTAGTCCCATGATAACGATAACACGCGTACCAAACGTCATCTTTACCCATGCATCAAATCCATGTTGTTAGAATAGTATTCACGTGTATTTCTGTACGCTTTGTTTCTCTCTCTGTTTCTCAATAGAAGTCGTCGCAAAAAAAGTTTATGTGAGTTCTCGTAGCGATGAGTGTACTGTTTCGTTGGTCAGGTGAAGATCCAAGTCCGGTCCGGCTTGGAGCGTTCGCTACGGGGCGTGCACAACCGGCGTGCTCGGGGATGGAGACGTTGAGATCAGTGATGCTCGGCTGATGTCGGAGGTATCGGTGATCGGGGTTCAGCCTCAGAGGGGCCGTTATTTGCCTGGCCAACCATATGTCAGCTCGCCTGCAAACCGACCACCGAAGACTGGCGCTCGGCGGCGGCGCCCCTCGTGCTACTACGCACCGGAAAATGTTAGCCGGGGATAGAGAACACATGGAACCTGCTAACTAGCGTGATTCTATACACCCGACGCGTCTCCACTAGGAAGCGCCTGGTGAGGATTGGACGCTCTACATCAGGCCTTTTATCTCCATACGGTATCTTAATTGATACTACTTCTGCATAGCAGGAACCGGGGGTGGGGATGAGGGAGATACATCTTATGGGGAAATCAAGAAAAGCGTCGCATCAGAAGATGTTATCAGGATGATAAGAAAGAGATGCGCCCGTCGTGCGGGATGTACGTGAGCGATAGGTGATGGATGGTGCGTGATACCTGGGTTCCGATGATCATGATTCCCGTGAACGATGGACAAGAGATTGCGAACTTTAACGCAGACGCGGAGAGTGTCACCACCAATTCGACTCGTTGACGGACAAGGTTAGATCCCCACGTCTGTTGGTTCACGGAATCTGACCATGTGAGGATGAATAGTCGGGGCTTTGGAGGTCTGCACAGTAGTCTTTCTGACCAGAATGTCCCGAGAAAATTTATCTTGGGAGGCTCCTTTGGGTTACCCCGCCTGGCTAACCCTGACTACGGTAGCGGGGGATGGCCGCGTACTGGCGTCTCAAAGCGCGCTACCTCGTAATGCCTAGAGCGAATGAGTGAGCGTCAGTCAGAGAAGTGGGCGCAAACGAAGTCGCAGAAAGCCCATACTCCATTATCCGCAATGTGTTGCTCCTTGAACGCAGCATACTAACTCTCGCTGGTGAGAGCGGGCTTTTCGTCGGCGGTGATCTTGGGAGATAAGAAGAGATGGGAGTAGATCCTTTGGTTTTTACTTGCGGCCTTACCGCTCCCGGAGAGTGTTCCACCAAGACGAATAAGAGTAGGTTCGCGACCGAGCTGCCAGAATTTCTGGAAATAGAAGAGGCGGTCACGTTACCTACTCGGGTGGCCAGCCGTTGGGGTCGAGCCGAATTATGACCGGCTGAAGTGATCTCCATGGTCGACGACTACGATCTGTACTAAGTACCTCCATCCATGTCGTCGACCTCCCCCAACCTCCCGGAGACCTTTTCTCCTCCTCCAAGAAACACCGCTCCGTCAGGCGGCAGAGATGACCAGCCAAGGTCGTCCTCGCTCTATCTGTGCGTCCCGTGTCCACCCTTGTCGACAACCCCCAAAAGAGCGGCCGGAACTGACGTTTTGCAGGTTCACGTTCTTGTCAACCCTCTTCTTACTTTTGGTAGTGTCAACGGCCATCGTCCTTCGATCGTTCTTGCTCAGGAGGCGGTACCGCATGGGCGCGCAGGACCAGTTGGACGACCTCTTCCGTCAACCCGGAGGACCGCCTGGGGCCTCGAGAAGGAAGAACTTTGGAGCAAAACCAAAGCTGTGGGATACCTGGATAAACCTGGACGACGCGGGGGGCGGGTCGGTGGGTGAACTGGCAGAAATCAAGGTGCGTTGTATTCCCGTCCCTCCTTTTGAAAGCTTCAACCTTTACCCCCTAGCCGCTCGCTGTTACGTTGGTCCCACGAGAGACTAAAAAGGCCAAGAACTCGTCTCCTACGTCACCGGCCCCCCAGCCTGAGCAAGACCATCGACACGAGCGGTCCTCCGCCTTCTTGGCCGGCCTCTTCGCCCACCCACTTCCACTCCCACGACACCACCCGGAGAACGATCATCCCGGAGTCGACCCGGCTGACTCGTCCGCGGAAATACCTCGCACGGTTCAAGTCTCGGTTATCATCTCCATGCCAACTCCGAATTACACGAAACATATTGCGGATGAAGAGTTTCCCAACGTCGCGGTTGGGTTCACTCGGCTTCCTATCGCTATGGAATAATAAAGTATTCACCTTCATATATTTTGTATTTCTAGAGCTTCTTGGCTTACGCTGACGGTCATCCCCCTCGCTTGGTCGTCGTTACTTACCTTGCCGTTTACGTTTATCCGCTATCGTCACGACTTACTTGTACCCCGGGGATCACGCTATCTGTGATTATCTGGTCATACTTACTAACTATTCGATGATTCCCCCTCGAGGAGTGCATGCTCTAGGATGAGTAAGATGAGCAAACGATTTTGATCGGCGACCCACCCTCCCGCGATCCCCCACTGAAATTGAAATTCGGACAGCGAGGCTCTTGCAGGAGGAAGGATATCATTGGCTCCGCGGTTAACAGCATTGACACATAGTGCGACCTTCTTCGACTGTACCGAATGTCATGCACTGAGACCCACATCTTGCCCATCGTCGTATAAAACGGGGGAGAGGAGCTGTGGAGTGACCCAACCACCTCCTGTTACTCAACGTCTCCTCACAATGTCTCAACGCCTCCAAGGAAAAGTAGCCCGTACGTCTCCTCGATGGACGTTCCACCGGCTTGGTCCTGATCAAGATCACAGTCGTTACCGGCTCATCCAGGTCCATCGGCGCAGCCATCGCTAAGCGTCTGGCCCAGGATGGTGCATCCGTCGTGATAAACTATGCTTCCAACGAAGCGGCCGCAAAGGGGGTCGCCGACGAGATCAACAGTAACCGCGCTGGTGCAGCGGTCACCGTCAAGGCCGACGTCTCGACCGTGGAGTCGTGCAAATACCTCCTAGACGAGACCCTCAAGGCGTTTGGAAAAATCGATATCCTGGTTTTGAATGCCGGGGTGATGATATTAAACACTTTGCACCAGGTTGACGAAAAGCAGTTCGACGACAGTTTCCTCATCAATGTCAAGGGGCCCTTCTTCTTGGTCCAAGCTGCTGAGCCGCACTTGAAAGAAGGTCGGTGACGGGTTTATATAGCTTTGGGCTCGTCGTCGAGACTGAATTCTTGTTGATAGGAGGACGAATCATTTTCTTCTCCACTTCGGTTGCCAAAAACTCTGCCATTACACCTTCATATCTCGTTTACGTCGCGACGAAAGGCGCGATTGAGCAGCTCTCTCGCGTCCTCGCCAAAGAGCTCGGTGTGAAGGGTATCACTGTTAACACCGTTTCACCAGGTGCGTCGTAATTCGCACCACGACGTACTTCTTTCACTCCTTCGCTCACATAAGTTGTGGGTGTCAGGTCCTGTCGACACCGCGTTGTTTAGAGACGGAAAGTCCGAACAACTCATCATGGCCATCGCAAACACGCATCCATCGAAGCGCATTGGGACGGTCGATGACATCGCACCGGTCGTGGCTTTCTTGGCGAGTCCCGAAGCTGCTTGGGTAAATGGACAGAACATTTTGATCAACGGGGTAAGTATCTAAATCCTATGCAAAGGACTTAGGCTGATCTTGCCGTGAAACTGAAGGGTTGCATCGTCTAATCATATCGTCAAGAATCTCCAAATACCGTGTAAAATCTGCGATCCGTGTAGTTTTAGCCAATGCGCAATTGAGACGTAGCATTAGTACTTCTGAGTTTGGCCATCGTCCAACGATTCCACTGGGATCTGAGTCTTAAAACGCGCTCCCCATACTGAGAGGCATCACCGCGATCCACCCACGGATCACTTAATGAGGACGCGTTTCGACCGCTGTGACGACATCACGCCTCCTCTCGCTCATGCCTCCATCGGCAACCACCCCCGCCTCAATAATTTCCGACGCGATTGCGTCACTGACGCACGCGACCACCGTAGCGGTATGACTCGGGTTTGCAAGTCTAAAAAGCGCGACTCAAAATTCCGCGGCCTAGCTCTCGAGATCGGAGGAACAAGCCCAGGCTGAACTCTTGCGCGCGTTGTCCGAAGCGAGACAGGCGAGGAATCAGAGAGATGAGGCGTTGAATTCGTTGAGGGCTATCGAGAATGAGCAGTCAACCCATAAACAACAGCTGGAGACCTGGAAAGCGGCGGTGAGTCAACACCCTCCCTTCTTTTTTTTTTTTTTGGTGTAGGGCTAGGCACGTCGTTGCGCGGGGACTTTCACCCTGCCTTGTAATTATATTGTCCACCCTCCCTTCTTCGCTTGGCTGGTCTCGCCCTTTGAGGATATACGATCGTTTGATTCACACTCACTTTACCTCTGCACTCAGGTGGATCAAGCAGATTTGACAGTGAGTTTCTTTGCGCAAGAACTATTCCTTCGGTCGGTTCAACGAGTTCTAGATTCAACAACAAGCAGACACAATCGGCCAGCTACGACAAGAAAGCATCCGCTGGAAGGACCAATACGCTCGCGTCGAAAAGTCTTGTCAGGAATGGAAAGAACAATTCATGCGAGTCGAGCAGGAGCGTATTCGTCTGCTAGCTAGGCTCGAGGAACTAATAGCTCAGCAAGACCTGGTAATCCACCCACCCCCGCGCCACACAACCCGTCAGGCACAACTAACTCGGATCAACTTTCAGGACAACG
>Ga0307515_10002264_pt1 | contig 42131 bp, 13 predicted proteins | sample 17_EM_MG_FD_194513 | JGI IMG/M metagenome (GOLD analysis project Ga0307515, IMG submission 194513) | Populus trichocarpa ectomycorrhiza microbial communities from riparian zone in the Pacific Northwest, United States - 17_EM | ecosystem: Host-associated > Plants > Roots > Unclassified | place... | reverse complement strand
GCAGTATGCTATTGAATTAATAATAACTCTTTGATTAACGTCTGATACGGATCCTATCTTGGCCCACGCAGACTACTCCGTCACAGGGGGAAAACTTGTAATTTACAGGAAGAAAACCCTGTAGTTGGGGGAGGAAAAACCCTATGAGCCACCTCAGTAGGATGAAAAACCCCGATTTGCCATATCCGTCCATAGCGGCGGCCCTGCGGGCCTACAACTACGTCCTGTCCTCCTTGGATGTTCGAACTCCTTGGGAACCACTGCTTCCTTCTCTGGCTTATCCAAGCTAGGGTTCACTACGTCCTAGCTAGGCCTTGCCAATTGCTGTGTCTTATTGTTGTTGTTGTTTCCCATATCTTGGCCATCCCCTGTGTGTTATCTCTTGTTTGACCATTGCCATATACGCCATGCCTACCCCCCCTAGGGCCTATCGAAGGCGTAAGGGGGATTCATCCATTCCAATTACCATAATACTAACAGCGGGATATGTTGTGTTGTGTGTTGGGTATCTTTTGTGCCTAGGCCCTAGCTAGGCCCTTTCTAAGGGTCACCACTCCGTTAAAAGAAGACAAGGAAAACCATGGGTCGCAATCCAGGCTGCTAGGTATTTGGTACTTGCTAACGGCGAGTGACCGCATGCTCCGCGGGCGATCGCCCTGGGGGATAGGAGGGGCCGTATACTTGCTCGTTCGTTCGTTCGTTCGCGTTCGTTTGTTCGTCGATGTGAGGTCGTCGATGCTTTCTATTGGGGGTCGGGGGATGCTATCGAATGCTGTGCATCCATGTTGGACCATACAGGTGCCTTGGGTAGGAGAATAGTGTAGTAGCTGAATTGTAAAGGGCCAACAGTAGTGGTTTTCAAGATCTCACCATCTGAAATTTTTTCACCACTGCCTATAACGCTCACAACCACCACCAGGTCCTATCCGCACGCTGTGCGACGTCTCTACGTTGGCTCTGAGTCTGAACTTCGAAGACCCAGGTTCGTAGCCGTCACCACGTACAGGTGCAGAGTCCGTTTTCGACGGCCTATGCTATTGAATTAAATAACATTGTAATAACTGAGTAAGACGTTCAAGGAGTTTCGCGCTAACCAGGATATTTACTCGCTTTCTTGGCGGTACCGATCCACGTGTCGACCTTGCTTATCTCAGTAAGCGACTCAGACGGCAAACGAGATAAATCTCACTAGTACTTAACTAGTATAGCTTTATATAAAACCCCTACTAGCTTTATTAAACCCCTGCTAGCGTTATATAACCCCTGTACTTTTAAGCGCTGTCTCGTTTCCCGTCTGAGGGCCTTCGGTGCAAAATTATGGGCTCACAGCTCGGCGTGGTCACGGAAAAGACTCGGCGTGGTCAGAAAGTTTAACGTGGTCAGAACTTGCAAACCAGTTTCGTGACCACGATTAGCTTAAGACCACGCTGAGCCTACGCATATGCAATGTATATGCAATTTAAATAAAATAGAAAATGCAAAGCCGTTTATCCTTAAATTATAAATATTCTAGTTTATGGTAATATATATGCCGTGTATATACGCTAAATAATAGCTATATAAGGTAATAGTAGTTAGTTATTAAAATATAGCCCGTGTACACGCGTAGCATATCTACAATAATAGTCGCACTATAACTTCTTCTCTATAACATTACAGCGTATGCTATAAGTATGTACAGTATAATATAGGCATAGGTCTTATATATACTAACAGAAAAAATAAGGCAAATTTCCATTACTAATTTAACTATTATATATGCCGCGTATACGCTTACTATAAGCAATCTAACAATTGCAGACTTTAATAACCTATAGGTAGCCTCCGCTGCTAACCCTTCTGCCTTTAGCCATTACTATAGTAAGTATATATAGAGTATATGCTTATACTATACTTATAAAGCCTTATAGGTCCAATTCTAAATTCTAATCCTAGTTAGGTAACTCCTGGTTAGTTATAGGATTATATATACACGGTATATGCTTATAATAACTATAGCGCGCGCTATAGTAGCTCTTACTAAAGGAAAACGTAAGTATATATAGAGCCGTATATCTAGTATATATGCTAACTGTATATAGCCCCAACTGTTTTGGTCTAAGATAACGCAAGTATATACAGCTCTATGTACTGCGTAGGTATATACTAAGCGTATACTAGACCCACCTAATGCCGCCTTTATACTCTCCTTAGTTAACACTATAGTATATATTACTTATCTATACCCTATACGTAGCATATACTAAGTTAAAGTTTAAGTATAATATTATAGTTAATAGTACGCAGATATGCGGCCGTGTCTTTACCGCTTAGCTAAGTGTATATTTTATATATACGCAGCGCTTACGGCTCTACTAATATAGCTATAGTATTGCCGGCATGTCCGTAATAAGCACAGCTGTGCTTATATATACTACTATATTATTATAGCAGCTCGGCATATGCTTATTATATATAATAACTAACCTAACTACCAATAACATATTAGTTAGAGAGCTGGTCGCGGGTAAGAAGTATGTGCTATGTATAGCGTATATATAAGGCTAATGCATTATAGTTCTCTAAAGCTATTTGTTTTCTTTAGTAGCTAGTAGGATACGAGATACCTATATAAGCTTAGGTATGTTTATGCCTATACGTCGTATATACGTCGCTAATAGTGTTTATAGTCGTGGCCCTTTAGGTTTTAGGATCTCAGAGTATGCAGATGCCTATATACTCTTTGCGTATATCCACCCTATGCCGCGTATACGCTTAGCCTAAGCTAATTAGATGTAGTGCCTAAGACTAGGGGTTTGCCACCTAATTTAGCAGGCAATTCTATCGTAAGGTAAAAGCACTAGTATCGCTTCTATATATGCGCACTATACCCTAATATATATATATATCTATCTATCTATATACTTATTCCCCCTAAGTTTAATTTTAGACCTAAAGGTACTTATAGGCCTAAGGGTAACGTATATAAGGAACAAGTACAGCTACTACTAGAGCTACTACCTAATTCTAAAACTAACGCTTAACTCTATATTTAGGAGACTAGGAAAGTTTAATTTAGTATATCCCCTATATATGCATTACTAAAACTACTACTTAGTTATATTGCTAGCTTATACACGCATACCCTATATATATACAAACCCCTAATATCTTCTACTAACTATAGGTTAATACGCGCTTATATTAGGCGTATGCTAATATAAGGGAAATAGCGCGTCGGCCCTACTACTCCCTCCACCGGCTTAAAGCGCAAGGTTAGTATTTTACCTGTATATATTTAGTATACGCTAACTATATACGCAGCGCGGCCTAACCCCCCCGGACGACTATAAGAAGTCCCCCTCACCGTCCGCACGCCGCTAGAGCGGTAGGTTTGCTTTATATATATTCTATATATATACTACTAATATTTAGTATAGAGAGCGGAAAAATAATAGGCCGCTGCCGTAGTGGTAGTAAGAGCTCCGGTAAGTTTAGTTTATTCTATTATATATATTATGCTTATACTCTATATAAGCCACTCCTACCGCGGGTAGAACCTACCGCTTGTCCTATATTACTAGTTAAGTCCTAGTATATACTGGGCCTATATACTATATACACAATATATAATATATATAGTTAGAGTTTAGGTAGAGTTTAGTAGATAGATAGGCTAGGTATATGCCTAATATAGGGCGCGGGGCTATAGGCCTATATTAATTAATTCTTTATTTATAGTAATAGAACTTTATAACACTTACTCTATATATACCGTATATATACGCCCTATATACTAACACCATACTCCTACGCCTACTTTTTAAGCTTTACTAGCTCCTTCGCTTTATCATATATATCTTTAGCCTGTTTTAATTTATTAATTTATTACTCTATATTTTCTACACGTAATATATATACCTCCTTCTCTATCTCCTCTATAGATAGGTTAGACCTATACCTTTTACCCACAATCTAGGGCGTTTAACTTTAAGATGGTAGGGTATTACGGGACACCCCCATAACACTTTATACACGCCCACCTATTTCCACCGACTTAGCAATTAGAGACTAACCGTAAAATGGCAATCTAACGGCAATCTACGGCATTCTGCTATATTCTGCCAAGTTCTACTAAATTCTGCTAAGTTCTACTAGGACTACAACCTAAACCCTATTTTACCCTATGTATATATTAACTAAGCAACTAAGTTAACAATATATGCCCATCCTTCCCGTTTTCCTACCTTCTTTCCTTACGCAACGTTTTAATCTCATTACGTAGTTTATATATATAGCTTAATAATATCTACTTTACTATATATTATCGTCGCTTATACTCACTCCGTAACACTATATTACGTTAAACCTATACTACCTTATCCTGCCTAACATGCAGAACAACCTAGAAGCCCCTATATCTGTAACTAACTTATATAATATATTTACCGAATAAATAAAGGGCCTGCAATAAGCCTTTATAGATACCCTTACTTAACAAGAGGCTTAACACTAAGAGACAATTAGATCCCTAAGAAAAGAAATTAAAGAGATCCGCTATAACCCACTATCTACTACACCGTCGCCCCCACCCGCTCCTACTAGTATTAACCTATAAGTACTAGATGGAGGAGACGTGTTTAAAACTAGCTCCTTAACCCTAAATTCGCTAATTAGTGCCCCCATAAAGAAGCTAACTAAACGTCTCCCTGATCCTCCCGCCTATTTAGGTAAAAGGAGTAAACTACGCTCCTTCCTTAACTAACTTAAGAATAAGCTAAACGGTAATATCGATCGCTACCCTACCCCTAATAGTTAACTATATTATACTATAAGCCGTCTAATAGGAGACGCCGCGGAAACTATATACTTGTTTTAGCTAAGCACTATAAAAGAACTAGTTACTATACTAGAAGCATCTTATAGCGACCCTAACCAAATTATAATAGTATAAGGGAAACTAAATAAGATAATATATAGCTCTAAGAGCTTCCTATTATACTTTGCTAAGTTCCACCACTATACTAAAGAGACTAGATAGAATAAACCCGCCTTAATTAATCGCCTAGTAAAATCCTTAAACTCTAAACTAAAGGCTTCCCTTATAGGAGTTAAGCTGCCAGACACCCTTACTGCCTACACTAATGTTATTAACGGCCTATATAATGATATACTACGCCTTGCCCTAAAATATATACCTTAATACTTTACCCCCCAACCGTCTAAGACCCGTAAGGACCTAGACGCTATAGACATTAACGCTAGAACCCTCTCTTACGCCCTAAAAGGATCTGCTAAATATAAACAACGTATTAAACACGGCCTTTATTTTAAATGCGGAAGCGACACTTATATCTTAAGTTACTGCTCTATCTCCCTACCTAAAATAAATATTTAAATAACTAGTATAGGCGGTATACCGCTATCCCAATTATATAAAAGGACAACTAGCATAAGCAACCAATTGCTTCCGTTAAGCCCCGCCTACTAACCCCAATTATTATCTAATTCCGGTTTAGCATCTAGTAAATACTACTTATAAGGACAAAGCTACAATTAATACGCTATAAGAACTCCGCCCTAATCGCCTCTAAAAGGAAGATCCTAAAGCTAAGTCGCTCTCCAGGACGGCTCTGCCTTAGGATCTCATTAAATGCTTTAGATGTTATAAACTCTAACTCCTAGGACCGTAGCGTAACCGTTAACTGCCGTTTTTGGCAGAATAGTTAATAAGCTAGTGCTTAAGTCCAAATTAATACAGGAGCTAATAGTATAGGATTTATCAACAAGATCTTTGCGTAAGATAATGGTTTTACCCTAACCCCCCTTAACCGGCATATTAACGTATTTAAATTTAATAGCAAACGTACGGTCTTAGGCCGAATTACCTATATAGTATACCTAAGACTCTAATACCTAAACCACAAAGAACTGATTAGGCTTTTCGTTACCACCTTAGGTTACCCGGTAATCCTTAAATAACCCTAGATAAAGCTTTATAAGGTAACTATTAATTAGGACAACCTTAAGCTTCTATTTACCGCCTTCTGCTATAAGTAGAAGTGCCTTATAACTTACTGCTTAGACCCAGAACTAAAATCTAAAAAATCCACTAAAATTTACCCTACACCCGAGAAGTCCACCCAATTCCACTAGCCTAGGAATTCCACTAAATTCTACCGATATAAGACTTCCACTAATATCTATTAAAGATCTAAAAATTCTACCAAACCCTATAAACCGATTCTGACTACTACACCGCCCTAAGCTAAGCAGAAGCTTAAGCTTAATACATAAAAATACTAAAAGGACTAGCATTCTACTATAAAAAGGATTCTTAAAGAACCTAAACCCAAATATAATACTAACTCTATACCTAATACTAAACCTAAACCCAAATAAGAAACTAGGGACAATCCGAGCAAGCTCGGCACCCTAAATATCCGCATAATTGGAGCTGCCCCGCTAGCGTAACTTACTAAGAAACCTAAGTATACAATCTTCGCTATTACAATAGCCGATATTAAGAAGGCCTTAGTACTAAAGAAGTACACTAACCCTGCCATAAAGGTACTAGTAGAGTATTATCACCGCCTAAATGCATTCTTATAAAAAAAAGCCAATAAGCTACCGGAACACCAACTATACGACCATAAGATTATACTTAAAGAAGGAAAGTAGCCTAGATTTAGACCCTTATACGGGATATCCTAAAACGAACTCTAAGTACTATAAAAGTATTTAGACAAGAACCTAAGTAAAGGATTTATTAGAGTAAGCTTATTACCTATAGCCGTACTAGTAATCTTCGTTAAGAAACCTAGCGGCGGTCTACGCTTCTATATAGACTACTAAGCTCTTAACGCCGTTACCGTCAAAAACTGATATCCGATCCCGTTAATACAAAAGACGCTAAACTAACTAAGTAAGGCGCGTTACTATACGAAGCTTAATATCATCTCTATATTTAACCGTCTTTGTATTATAAAAGGAGACAAATAGCTTACTGCATTTTATACCCCCGATATAGACTATTTAAGTACTTAGTAATACCCTTTGGCCTCACAAACGCTCCGAGCTCGTTTTAATATTATATAAACAACACCCTGCATCCCTACCTAAATATCTTCTATACTGCTTATATTAACGACATCCTAATATATAGTAATAACCTAACCAAACATCGGAAACACGTTAACCTTATCTTATAAGCCCTATACAGAGCTAGTCTATAATTAGATATAGATAAGTGCGAGTTCTATAAAACGGAAGTCCTATACTTTAGACTCGTTATTTTTATAAACGGTATATAAATGGACCTAAAAAAAGTTAAAGTAATTATAAACTGGCAAGAACCCGAGAACGTTAAGGACGTAAGAGCCTTTATAGGATTTGCCAATTTCTACTAATAGTTTATTAATAACTTCTCCGCCCTAGTTTTACCCCTTATAGCTCTAACCTAAAAGGATAAAATCTTTATCTTTAATAAGGAATGCAAGAAGGCCTTTACCTATCTAAAGGTTATATTTACTACTACGCCCGTGCTCTAATACTTTAACCTAAACTAAATAAGTGTTGTAGAAGCCAACTTATCTAACTACGTCACTAGAGGCATCCTATCTCAATATAATAAGGATAGAGTATTGCACCCTATAGTATACTTCTTAAAACAACTAAGCCTAGCTAAATACAACTATAAGATCTACGATAAGAAATTATTAGCTATTATTAGATGTTTTAAATAATAGCGACCCAAACTAGAAGGCGCTAGATTTCTAATTAAGGTCCTTAGTAACTATAAAAACCTATAGTACTTCATAACTATAAAATAGCTAAGCCACCATTAGGCCCGCTGGTTAGAATACCTATCCCATTTCTAATTCTTAATTACGTACCGTCTAGGCGTTTAAGGCTAAAAGCATAATGCCCTAACCTAACGCTCGCAAGACGCGCCAGCACTAGAAAAAGCGCGCTCTTACTAAAATTAGACCCTGCTTCGTCCCAAACTATTTAACCCTTTTACTAAAGATATTACGGTACACGCCCTTAAAATAACTGATTAATTAATTAAATAGATTATAACTAACAAATACCTAAATAACGAGTTTATCTAAGAGACGCTTAAGCTAATATAAGATGGCATTTAATGTTCTAAAAGGATTTCCCTAAGTAAATGCGAAGCCTACGGGAACCGCTTATACTACTAGAACTGCCTAGTTGTACCCAACTATAATAAACTTAAGCTTAAGCTCCTTAAACACGTATATAACTTACCTGTCGCCGGCCACCTAGGTTAAGGAAAAACCCTAGAGCTACTCTAATGGGAGTATTACTAGCTAAATATGTATAATATAATATAAAGGTACGTCTCTAGCTGCTATATCTGTTAACGAGCCAAAGCTTTGCATAAGACGTATAACGGCCTTCTAAAGCCACTACCTGTTCCAGACTAAAGATAGAAAAATATCTTAATTAACTTTATTGTTAACCTCCCCGTAAGTAAAGGCTGCACAAATATTATAGTAGTAGTAGACCAACTATCTAAGATAAGGTACTTAATTGCCTACCCTAATATATTAACGCCTGCCGTTACTTAACTGTTTCTAGATTATGTATAAAAACTCCACAGACTCCCTAAAACAATTATCTCCAATAAAGGCAGCCAGTTTATCTTTATATTTTAGAAAAAACTAACTACCTAACTCCGCATTAAAGCACTATTATTTACGGCATACTACCTAAAAACGGATAGTTAAACGGAACGTGTAAATGCTATAATAGAATAGTATATTCGGATATATACATCATACCTATAAGATAACTAGATTAACTGGCTTATATTCGCCGAGTTTACTATAAATAATTCCATCTCGGAAACTATAAAGGTTTCCCCGTTCCTGGCTAACTACGGCTAGTATCTATAAATGGGTTTTAAACCCTTTAGTAATATTCCTCGCCTTACTTACCACGCCTTATAAATTATAGAAGTAAACAAATTCGTAAAAAAGATGGAGGAACTATAATAGTTCCTTGCTAATGAAATAATATGGGCTTAATCTGTCTATAAAGCCGCAGCAAATAAGAAACGAACCCTAGCACCAGCCTACTAAATTAGTAACTTTATCTAGCTAGATATAAGAAATCTAAACATAAAACGCCCTGCTAAGAAGCTTAATTGGAAGAACGCTAGCCCTTATAAGATTAAGAAGGTCGTTTCCTCTTATGCCTACTAGTTAAAGCTCCCTAATACGGTTAAAATCCACCCTATATTCTATACGTCAGTCCTCTACCCTACTGCCCCTGTATTAGACGCCCTGCTTAAACAGATATAAGACCCTCCCCTACTAGTTAAAGTAGATGGTAAGAACGAGTACTTTATTAAAAGAATTAATAATATTAAGTACGATAAACGGAAACGCTAGTATATATACCTTATAAAATGGAGAGGCTTTATTAAGCTCTTATAGGAACCCGTTAACTTTATAGGACTTATATAAGCCGCAGAAGACTTTTACGAACTCCACCTAGAACTACTATAGCCCCATCTCACAAAAGCTTAAGTTTAAAAAGGGGGTACTGTTACGGGACACCCCCGTAATACCTTACACATACCTACCTATTTCCACCGACTTAGCAATTAGAGACTAACCGCGAAATGGTAATTTAATAGTAATCTAATGGCAATCTAACGGCAATCTATGGCATTCTACTATATTCTGCCAAGTTCTACTAAATTCTGCTAAGTTCTGCTAGGACCACGACCTAAACCCTATTCTGCCCTATGCACGTATTGACTAAGCAACTAAGTCAACGATATATGTCCATCCTTCCCGTTTTCCTACCTTCTTTCCTTACGTAACGTCTTGATCTTATTACACAGTTTATATATATAGCTTAATAATATCTACTTTGCTATATATTATCGTCGCTTATACTCACTCCGTGACATAGGGGCAGTATCTGCGCTGCATATACTATAGATATGCGCGACGTATCTAATACTAATGCAATATTATTATCTGCTCTACTTATCTGCGATATAGTCTACCCACTAAATATAGTAGGTAATTTTATATTAGGTATATACTATAGATTAGGCTTAGGGGTATTAAATAGGTTCTAAAGATTTTAAGAAAGATTTAGTTTAGGATTTCTAGCTTATCGCTTAGCTGCTTTCCGCTATTTCTGGGCTGCTTAAGCTTAGTATCTACTTTGCATTTATAGCGTATATATATACTTTATTTCTATAGCTATACTACTATCCGCTTTAAGTTACTATAATTTCTCTATATATTATCTATTCCTATCTCTTTATATAGCTCTTATAGGTTAAACATTTCTTATATATAGAGTTTAAGCCTATACTAAAATGTTAAAATATATAGTGTATATGCAAAGCATATATATTTACTGTAGTACTATAGTAAGTATATATAAGTTTTAACCGGTAAAGTTATTATCTTAAAAGTAACTACTTTTACTAATTCTAGTATACTTTTATGCATATACCTACCACTTATAAGGGACCTTTAACTTTTCCTTTATAAGCCCGGCTAGTATCTATATTTTCTTCTTATTGTTTATCTAAGATGTAAGCTCTAGATATAGTATGCATATACTTTATATACGCTCCGTTAGTTTCTGCTCCGTCTTTACTTCTTATATCTGCTTTATAATATATTTTACTTTATAAGTTAGAAAGCGCTTCGTAAAGTTTTATTTAATATATACTTAACAGAATATAAGTATATGCTAAAGGTGTTCATCCTATTTACGGGATAGGTTAATTATATATAGGTAATCCCTAAAGCCTATATATTATAAGCATATACGTAGTATATACTTACTATTAGCTTATTTCTTATATATATTAACTATAGCCGTATAAAGTCCGGTTCTATAAATATATACAAATTATATAGATAATTAGGCAGTATTACTTAAAACCTTAAATACTAGCTAAAATATCTTTACGTATATAGTATATGTTTCTAAGTTTAGAAATACGTATACCTATACCTTAATTCCTGTTATAAGTATTAGCCTATATATAGTATATGTATAGTATAGGGCATATATACGTTTTAAATTCTTATCCTATCCCGTAATTAAAAATAAATTAATTTTACCTTAAACCATTTTAAATAATAGGTCTATTTTAATACATATTACGTATTAGAATGCCTTAGCTTACGCGTATATATAGTATATAATAAGGAAATGCTCGTTATTAAAGTTATAAATTACCCAAATCTATTGCTCCGTATTCTCTTTATGTTAGTTAATAGAGAACTTATATAGCACACCTACTACGCTTAGGCTCTATATATACTTAGTATATATCTAACCTATACTTACCTATATATGCCGTCCCCTCTAGGAATTATAGTATCCTTTCCTTTTAAATTAAAGTAGTAATTCGATCCTTAATATTAAGACTACTATACACTACACGTAGTGTCTGCGCCCTATACTTTTTATATAAAGTATAATACTATAAAAATAGGATAAATTAACCTATGCTATAATAAGTAGTTTTATTCGCATATACTATATATATATAAGGCATACGTGTAGTAAGGCTTAGGACTTCTACCTGCCTTATTGCTTTAACTACATTATTAATAAGGTTAATTAGTAGCTTTATTAGGTATAGTAGATAATATATATAAGAATTCCGTATAATAAGGTAAATATAAGGATACCGTGCTATATTAATAGGAATATAGCAATCTAACCGTATACCGTATATTCGGCTTACTACCCTACCTTAGCCTTATAAATGGTTAAACCTTAATAAGCTTAGTATATACGTAGCGTATATACAGTATATATATTACCTACTACAATTTTTTTACTTTAACGTTGAATGTCTAATATAGGTATATTCTTTTTTAAGTTCCTAAACTCTATGTTTAATAAGTAGATGTAGGTATTAAATATCTACCTTAGCAGTTGTCGATAATAAAGGCTAAGCAGTATGCTATGGTTTAGTATTACTACTACTAAAATAACTAATAAATATTATCTGTATATAATAAGCATATATTACGCATACGCTGGCCATATACGCACTCTATGTTAAGAAAACATTAATAGTCTGCTTTTACTATAAAATACTTTTCTACTTTCCCAATTATTATTTTCTCTAAGGAGTTATAGTTATGTAACTTTAGGGTTACTAGTTTTATAAAACGAAAATTAAATCTACTAGAGGTATAAGTATAGCATATACCTAGTATATATATTACCTACCTTTAATATATACTGCTTAATAACCTTATTATAAGAGGCTAGCTTGACCGGAACGTATAATTATCTAATTAACAGTGTCACTGGTAAGTAGAAGGTAAGTCAAAGGTACGTCAAAGGTAAGTAGAAGGAAGAATGAGTTTTATATATTGAAGGACAAATGCTTTTAACCACTTCTATTTAGAGACTAATCGCTAGTTCTTCTCTAGAGGGGAACTAGCTCCCTATATAATCCTTCTAAAACGCTAATAAAACCCTTTACCCCTTATCTATCTGACTATGTCTTTTAGGACGTAGATGGAATATAGATAAGACCTCCTTTTATCTTATTTAATATATACCTTCTAGGGAATTCCGTTATAATTACCTCCCCTTTAAGGGTCTTAGTCCTCTAAGACTTTACCTCTACTAAGCTTTTATAAAGTTCCAGCTAAAACTACTAGGGAAATTCTTAGTAGAAAGGTACTTTATAATGTGGCTTATAGCTAGTTCTTTACTAGTATAGAACCTTACTTTGTCCTTAGTTCCTCTGCTTTTCTCCCACTATAGTTCTTTATAATACCTTTATAATGGAACTAAAATAATAATAATAAAAATTGGATAGGATTTACCTTTCTTATTATAAGAGTTTGTTATAAGTTAATCTAGAGGTTGTCCTATACAACGCGTCTATAAGCCACTATCCCTATTCACCTAAAATGGGTTTTAATAATAACGTCTTTATTTTAATTTTCTTTTAGTTTATAAGCTGTCGCCTCTTACGCGTCTTTTTATTAATAATACTATTTATCTTATCTCTTAGCAGACTGTTTCCTCTATAATTTTGCTTTTAGCTTCTATATCTTTAGCTATTCTTTTATAGCTGCTTTATTCTCTTTTTATAACACGTTTATAAGTAATAGAATCCCTACCTTATCTCTTATAATAATACTAACTTCTTAAAGTATTCTCTTATAATGGCTTATAGTCCTTCTGCGCGTCCCTAAACTAGTAGTAGTATTATTTCTCTTCCGGTGACGCCCTAGACAGCGTCTATTACTTCTACGGCAGTTTCCCTAAAATGCTATTATTACTACGTTTATGCTCTTACATAGGATCCTTCCTACGTTTATAAGATGCCTTACTTTAGCAAAAATAAATCTAAGTGCTCCTATTGCTGTAGTAGGAGAAAGACCTATATTTTAGTATTTCCTATCCCGTCTTATTCTAGATTTCGCTAATTATACTAGATCCCTACTGTCTATGCGTATAAGACTTACAGGCTCTAACGCGCTATTTAAGATTTCTATTAATATCCTAATAGTAACAGGCGGGGACAAAAGGTATCTTCCTTTGCTTACAGACTCTTTAATTTAATAAGGGTTTCCACTACTATAGAGACGTAACGTTCTTAGATATATAGTATCTAGGAGCATATATATAAACAGCTCGTCTTTATTAATAATAACATTCATACTCTTACGCGGGCTACTTTAGCTAGGTAAGTTTCTCTAGTAACTTACTTAGGAACTATACTAACTCCTTTAGCTAATGTCTCTTTAATCCCTACTTAGACGCCAATTTAGAACCTAGGGATACTAAGGATAGCAATAAAGGTTAAGATAAACGTTCTCTTCGCTAGTCTCTTACCTATGCTAGTCCTTCTAGTACCCGTTATTCTAAGAAGAATATTAGTAGAAGTACTAATAATTTTGGGGATAGAGGAGCTAATAATACTATTAATAATAATATTAAAATAAAAGAGGAGGCTTTTATTGCTGCTGCTAGTATTTAAGTTATTACCTAGCTCTTTCCTTCTTCTTATAGAATAGCTTTATATAGTGCTTCTTAGGTGCCTTTAGGATGCCCTATTATTAGGAATTAACTTTATACTTTAGGGATGCCTTTATTCTAAGCTTCGGTGACAATTCTTATAAAGGTAGTACACTACTATAATCCCCATATATAATAAACGGGTAGTATTTCTATAGGTACTTTATAATTTTTTAAAAATTTTAATTCTTTATAGGCTGTCCTTTTACTCCTCTTTGTATTATTAACTTTACTATATATCTCCGGTGCTAGACCAAATACTCTCCTTTTATCCCTAAGGGGTCCTTCTAAATCCCCAAGGCCTCTTCTTATATTACTACTGCTTATTCTTAAATAGCGTCTTCTTTAAATAGTATCCCTAGTAGTTCTCCTATAAGTCCTATAGGCTTCCCCTTATAGGGTTCTAGGATCCCTATTATAATAGCAAAACATTTCCATTCTTAATGCCTGTGCTTAACCTTATGGTTTTAATTTATAGGGTCTTCCCTATTGTCTTGTTTATAGTATATCTAGAACTATTACTAAATCTTTACCTTTAGTTCTTAGGAAGGTTTTAATTATAGTATCGCATTTTAGCTAAAGGTACTCTTTAGGTTCCTAACTATTATGCGCCTAGGAGTATCCTTTCTAACGGACTAAAAATTCGCGCTTTTTTTTGCGCTATCTTTGGTCTAAAATATCTTCTATATTCTATTTTAGTTCCCTATTAATTTCGCTAGGTAGGGGCGGTTTTATACTATCTCTTCTCTAGTATAGCTTTAGTAAGGAAATATAAAATATAGGATATATTAAATAAGATTTCGGTAATTCTAATTTATAGGCTTAGTTTTCTTTAGTTTTCCTAACTATTTTAAAGGGTCTAAGCTATTAGTAATCTAGCTTCTTTTTAATGCGTTTTATTTAGATATTTTTTATAAATAGTAAGACTTCGTCTCCTATCTTGAATTCTTTTAGTATATATTTTTCGTTATAGTACCTTTTTTTATATAGCCTGGGCGTCTAGCAAGTGCTTTTTAAGTTTCTCTCTGCGAATTCTTATTTGCTTAATTCTTTTAAATACTATTAATACTTCCCTTTTAAAAACGAGGTCCTTAACGTTTTAAGGGTTATTTACTTTTACCCCAAACAATGCTTTATAAGGGGTTATTTTTGTACTGCTATAGATACTTATATTATATATATGCTACACTAAAGCTAACTATAATGTCTAATTATCCTGTTAATAATTGATATAGTAGCGGAGGTAGTGTTCCAATAACGCATTTAAATGCTCTGTTAGCCCGTTTGTTTATAGGTAAAAGGTAGTACTTATCCTTTACTATATTTTTAATAAGAGACAGAATAAAGACTAAAATGCACTATTAAATACGGTACCTCTATTAGACACGATTCCCCTTAGCGTACTAAATAAAAGCCACTATTTTAAAAATAGGTCTGTTAGTTCTGCTGCCGTAATTGTTATTATAACAGCAAAGTATTCTAAAAACTTTGTATACCTGTTAACAATTACTAGAATAGCGTTAGCAACCTCTCTAGTTCTTGTCTTAGTAGGGGGTAAGCCTATAATAAAATCTATTATTAATTCTAATATAGGTCCCTACGGAATAGAAAGCACTAATAACTCACTATATAGGCGATGCCTATAACGGAACCTTGTAGCAGGTACTACGGTGGGCTCGTTATTAGGCTAGGTATATAGGTAATGCAAATTAAAGTCAACAATGTAATAATAACTGGTGGAGTGATTGCCTAATAGATTAACTCTAATTGTATTCTGAGAATCACTACAAAGAAGGAACTGTCTAGGTAGGGACTGTAGTCCTTTAAATACATAACCGTACTCTTAAGAAACCCTTCTTATACGTAATATACGTGTGCTCTATCTGCTCTATTATAGATCTTATAAATTATACAGATTATACAGATTATATTACGTGACTTAGTTACTATTCCTCGTTATATAGTTCTACCGGCTCTATGCTGGACCGTGCTTATATTAACTAGCTAGCCTCTTCTAACTCTTCTTTAGATACTGACCACCTGCCAGCTTAGGACCGGTTTTTTTTTTTTTTTTTTTGGAGGGACTCTTTTTCCCTAATCTTTAAATAATACCCCCCCCCTAGTACGCAGTAGCTAAGTTAAGAAAGGAAAGATGGAGACGGCAGAGGCGGAAGGAGGCTTGACGCGTTAATCGCGTCGGGAACGCGCTAAGACAACTAAGGCCCTTGCAAACGATAGTTATGAGAGCAATACAGAAGATACCGTTTATGTGGTAGTAGTAGCCCCTAGTGCACTATAATTAAAGCGTATAGGGAAAAAACTACGCCCTGAGGATTAAATAGTGTTAATAAGATACTGTGTAATAGCTAAAAGGAGAGCAGAGTAGCTGGTAATAATAGCCACTACGGTAAACTAATTAATAACTAAGAAGATAAATACAACAATAAATATGTAGATTAAGGTGCTAACTAACCTAGTTACGTCACTACTAGGGGCGATAGAGGAGCAGAAAGAGGCATAAGTAAACTAAATTAAAGTCCTTACTGAAACATTTATAGAATAGATTGATGCGCTTAGAGTAGAGGTTATAGAAAAGATGGAGGGGATCTAGACCCAATTGTCCAATATTTAAGCACTACTGAGCGCGGCTCCGTTGTACGCGGATGTTACCTATACGCTGCTAAGCAGTTAACTAAGTAACCTAACGTCCTTCCCTTTAAGGAATACTATGCCATCGACTATTACTGACACGCTGTACTGTATAGTTAATATATTTAGAGTTAAAGAGGAAAATAGAAACAAAGCACAACTAGGGGTAATTAGGTAAGCAATTAAAAGTGGCATATATATAACGGAAGGCTACGAGAGCTGGCGCTGTGTAGTAGTAATTAAAGACCCTAGGAACCCCGTACGCATTAGGATAACTTGTAGGAATAAAGCCGAGCTCTAACGGGTAAAAGAAGCGGCCTAGAAGACCTTAGCACCTAGTATTTGGGTGCTGCGAGACTAGCTCTACCTAGTAAAAATTAACAACGCTAATTAAATAGCAGTTCTTAACTAGGAAGGAAAGATTTAAGATAAAGTAGTGGAGGTACTAGGAAAAGAGAATAATATATATATAGCCTAGATAGGGTGGCTTAGTAAAAAAGATACAGGAAAGGTATATGGATTAATGGTTATATACGTTACTAAAAGTAGTAAGGTAGCACGGTTACTGTAGGACTAATACTTTTATATTACAGGGGAATCAGCCTATATTAGAACCTATAAACCTAAAAGCGGCCTAACGTAATGCTACTAGTGTTAGACACTAGGATATAAAGCATTCGCATATATAAGACCGCAAGTATATACTAGATGCGCTTAAGAAGGACATTATTATAATAATTGCCAAGGATAGATCCTAAAGTATATACTATGTGGAGGACCACATAAATCGTTTAGTAAAAATTATTAGGTGCTTTATCCTACCCGCTATACATAAGATACTTTAGGTACTTTAATTAAATATCTAAAAGTAGAGTATGGTATAGCAGAGCCTAATAAACAATAAACAACTAAAAGACTTTGGAGTGTTAGCGATATTAGAGCTATACGCATGGAAAACGGATAATATAGTTATAACAGTCCCTATAGGACACTTAAATTGGACTAAGGTAATACCTATAGTCTAGCATAAAGAGAGGTAGGCGGTATAGAGTATGCTATGGATTTAAAAAGACATTAAGGCTAAATAGGTGCTAGTATAATTAGTAGACCTAACCGCGGCGATGCTGCGCCTTCCTAACCAATTAGTACTAGTAGTATTGGTATACATTAAGGGAAAGAATATAGAGGCACTATAGGATATAATTGGCAAACTATACTAACTAATCTAGGAAATATAAAATAAGATAGGTATACGAACCGATATAATACTTATAGGAGACTTTAACCGGCACGACTAGCTATAGGGAGGAAATGATGTCTCGCTGGCGAGATAGGGAGAAGCTAACCCAATTATTAACCTTATAGGAGATCACTCCCTATATAGCCTGCTGCCTAGGGGTACGAAAATATAGTAAAATAGCAACTGCGAGACAATGATTGACCTGATCCTAGTATTAGATAAGCTAGTATCTATAATAGTAAAGTATATAGTATACAGGACAGAACACGGATCTAATTATAGGGTAATTAAGATAATATTTAATATTACGGTCCCTAAACGCGCTATAGAATAGATAATGCTCTTTAAGAACGTATTATGGAATGAAATTAGGAATAGGATTACTACCGCCCTTTATATTATCCTAATAGGCGGTAAAGTGCAGTAATAAATAGACTAGCTTATAGATGTAGTGCTAGAGGTAGTTTACGTATTAACTCCAAAAGCTAGACCTTTACTATATATAAAAAGGTAGTAGATAATAGACCTCACAAAGCTCTACTAGGTGTATATTTACTAGAGGAACCGGGTAAAGAACTAACGCTAAACGGGCCAGATATTACTAGAACTAGAGTAATAAGTAAAGGAGGCCTTAAAGGAATACCACAATATAATACGGAAATGGAAAAAGATATACTAGAATGACTTCCTAGCCGATAACATAAATATTTAGTAAGTAGTAAAATACCTTAACCTAAGCGGCAACTCAGCGTTTAATAAGATACTACCGTTAGTAAGAGTAAATAGATCTACTATAGAAGGAAAAGATAAGTAAGCAGCAGAGCTATTAACCATATTCTTTTCCCCGCTACTAGTAGGAATAGAGGACGAGGGCCTATAGCCTTAACGAACGCTAATACTAATGCCGCGTCTTATAATGGAAGAGGTGGAATGGAAGATATTTATAGTAAAGCTATGGAAAGCGCTAGGGGACGACGGCCTACTAGCGATAGTGTGGAGGCAGATATAGCCGGTAATAAAAGATAGGGTTCTGTTCCTCTTTCAGACCTTACTAAATAAGGGCGACCTTCCTAACTAATAGAGAAATGCTAAGATTATACCGCTTAAGAAGCCGAATAAAGAAGACTATATAAAGGTAAGGGTATAGAGGCCTATCTCTCTGCTTTTTATATTAGGCAAGGTGCTGGAGTTTATAGTTACTAAGAGAATATCGCACGTAGTAGAAACCTTTAGACTACTGCCTATAAATTACTTTAGGGTAAGGAAGAAGCGCTCCACTAAACAGGCGCTGATGCTATTATAAGAATATATCTATAACGCGTGGAGGGCTAAAAAAGTGCTTAGCCTTATTAGCTTTAATATAAAAGGTATATATAACGGAGTATATAAAGAGAGGCTACTACAGAGGCTTATAGTAAGAGGTATACCGCCAGTGCTAGTGTGGTAGATTAATGTATTCTACTCTAATTATACAGCGACTATCTTAGTTAACGGCCATACCTCTAACTAGTAATAGTTGCTATAAGTAAAACTACCGTAAGGATCGCCGCTCTTACTAATACTGTTCCTCTTTTTTAACGCCGACCTAGTTTAGTACCGGCTTAATATAAATAGAGGCTTAATGGCGTTTATAGACGACTATAATATATAGGTTATAGGACCATTAGTAGCAGTAAACTGCGAAGGCATTTAGGCTATTATTAATAGAGTAATAAACTGGGAGAAACGAAGCGGCGCAATATTTAAAGGTGAAAAGACTATATTAGTGCACTTTACGAGAAACGTAGAGCGGACTAATACTACCCCGTTTATAATTAAAGGAAAAACAGTTATACTAGGGTATACAGCTAAGATTTTAGGGGTAGTTATGGATGCGGAGCTTCGGTATAAGTAATACGTCGCAAAAGTAGCTACTAAGGGCCTTATCGCAGTTATAGCACTAAAGAGACTCTAGATGGTATCCCCTTTAACCGCAAGATAGCTATTTGGGGTAACGGTAGCGCTAGTAGTAGACTACGCCTTAAATATCTGGATGTACGCCTGTGGGGGTTCTACTATAGCCGTAATAAATAGGGTATAGAGGATTGGAGCGTAGGCAATTATAGGAACTTTCTATACAGTAGCTATAGTTATTGGGGAGGCCAAAGTAAGCATACAGTTAGTACGCGAAAGGCATTTAGAGAGGGCCACTAAGCTATAGGTTAACCTTTATACGCTGTATAAGACGAACCTGCTTTTAAAGCTCCGCACAAAGGTGCTTTAGAGGTTTATGTCCCTACTATAGAAGATAGCCTATATACACCAATATACACCAATAAATAAGATGGAGGTTATTTAACCTTATATAGTACTACTATAGGAGGACTAACTGCCTATAAGTATTAACCTAGATAAAGATAGGGCAACTAAAGCCGCTAATTCCACCTAAGGTATATAGATCGCTACAAGCTCGTCCGGGAGGAGAGGTATAGTGGGGATAGAAGGTGTCGTCTACGATACCTATAGCAATATACTAAATAGGGAAGCTGTTATATACTTAATCACACTAGGACTAAGAGTAGAATAGAACCTATATACGGCTGAACTAATGGCAATATTAATGGTGATAAGATGCTTACCGCTAGATCTACAGGGGAGATAGATTACTATATTCACTAGTAATTAGGCGGCACTACTAGCGCTTAGCTAACCTAAGCACTAGTCTGGCTAAATAAGCATTATATAGATTTATAATATAGCCCGTACGCTAAGGTAAAGAAGTAACCGCGTTCTTATTATATAGGTCCTAATATAAGGGGAGTTCGAACTAGGCAAGAAGGCAAAAAAAGCAGTATAGCGGGCCATTATACAAGGACGCCTACCGTAAGGACAACAACACTAGGCCAAGGCTATAACAATAAATACCGCAAGAGTAAGACAGTGGGGTAGGAAAACACTACTAGAAGAAGTAGGGAAATACTTAAGAAAAATGGACATAGCGCTACTAGGTAAACATATCCGTAAGCTATATAACTCTTTTAAGCGAGAAGAGGTAAACGTGTTGGCCTAGTTATAGATAGGAATGATATAACTTAATAAATATCTATACCGGATTAGAGCGGTAGAAGCAGATCAATATAACTACAGATAAGTAAGTAAAATAATAGAATATTTCCTCTTTAGGTATATAAAATGGACAGCGTATTAAGAGTAAATGCTATAGTAAACAGATATAAGAAGAGGCAGCTTATCCTTCTACCTTAGGGGCAAGGCGTTATCTAACCCTAGATAGTGGACACTAAATATAGATATAGTCCGAACGACAGTAAAATATATAATAGCTACCGGACGACTTAAGGCAGAACCGGATTAATAACCCGCCCACCACAGTTAGAAACCCCCCCCCCCTTTACACTTTAACTAACCCATACTACGCACCCTTGTGCTACTAGCAGATCTCGCTTTAATTGCCAAAGATAGGACACTAAATACTTGGAGGAACGGCCCCCTAAAACTACCTACTACTAACTACCTATAAGATCTCGTAAAATAAGATATAAGTAATACTAGGGAGTAGTATATAAGGTATATATATATAGGCTTGTACAAGAATATGGCGAGACTAAAGGAAGCGAAATTATATAATATAGTACTAGTGCCCTTTAGGCTTAGTGCCTTTGGGCGGAATAAACTTTATTATTAACTCTTCTTTAAGTAGTCGTAGCATTATACTTAAGGCGTTCGTAACACTATCTCCCTCCCCTTTATCTTTGTCCTTAAAGATCCTAAGTATCTCTAAGTCGTTTACTAGAGGTATAATGTCCGTCTAATTAACTTAGTTAATATTGTTACTTATTATGTCTAAAGCAATTTCTCTTTCTTCTATAGTTTGGCGCGCTCGCACTATTGCCGCTATACTATCGCTTAGTAAAATAATACCGTCTCCTTATTCTCGTTATGCTAAAGAGGGGTTAGTTTATATTGCGCTGGTAAGTCCTTTATCTTAGTAACCTTCCTTTTACTTAGAGTGCACTAAAGCAAATATCCGTTCCTCCTATAATATTTATTTTACTTCTAACGCTAAATATACGCGTCCTATTATTCTTAATAGTTTTTAAGTTCCCTAAGTAATTTATTATAGGGTTTTGTATTTAATCTGCTGCTATAAAGCTTAATAGTAAGCTCTTAAGCGCTCTTAATAAGCTGCGTCGTTTGCGAAAGGTAGAGTAAGAAGTTATAGCTGCTTAACAGCGTGCTCTTAAAGCTCGTCTTTTAGCCTCTACTCATCTTCTTTATCTTAAGAAGGTATATAAGAAGGTTTATTTTAAGGAGTGGAAACTTATGGAATAAGGTCTATAGAAACTTAATAATAAAAGGACGGACTCCTCTATAAAGGAAATAAGTCTAAGTAGTTTAGTAGCTGTTCCTCCTAGGTCCCCCTTAAGTAACTTATTTTTTAACCCTTCTTTATTAATACTACCTAACCCAATCTCTTCTAATACTCTTGTACCTTTCCTATAGCGTTCTTTAAATTCCCTAGTAGTTCCTAGGTAGTCTCATTATAGCCTATCCACTTTACTTTATACCATATTTTATTATTAACGTCCTTATAACTAACGATCTTTAAAACTTACTATTTATCTTCCTTTCTTCCTCTATACGTGTCTGCCTTATAGGTCAATGGCTTAATATTCCTATATACTAGCTCTAGTATTACAATATGTTATATAGGGTAGATTTTTATTTTAGCTAGTAGGTTTAACTTAAACGTAACCAGTAAAATCCTTTATATAATTTTAAAAGGTCTTAGTCTAATATAGTCCAACTTCTTACTTAGTTATTAACTCTTAAAATTTTTATATAGTAGCTATACTTTATCTCCCTTCTTAAAATCTGGTCCCTTAGATCTCTTAGCATTATAATATTTCTTTATTCTCTGCTATACTACTTTAGCTGTTTTTATAAGGTTCTTATAAAGACTTATTAATATCTCCATTCTCTATTTAGCTATACTACTTATCTTCTTTACTTAATATAGCGATAATAATATTCTTAGTTCGTATCCGTAGTTCGCCTTAAATAGTAACGTACCTATTCCTTCTTATAGTGTTGTATTATATATAAACTATATAACTGGTAATAGTAATACCCAATTATTCTATACGTAATTAATATAATGCCTTAGATACTGTTCTAGTATCTAGTTTAGTCTTTCTATTTAACCGTCTATCTGCAGATAATATACGGTAAAAGTTACTGCTCTAACTCCTTATTCCGCTAAGAATACCTCCTAAAATACTACTATAAATCTTAGATCTCTATCCGATATAATTTTACTCAGTACTCTATATCTTGCGAATACTTCCTTAATATAGATTTTAGCGATATCTTCTGCTAATATTTCTTCTATATACGCTATAAAGTATCCCCACTTCGTAAGCTTATTTACTATTACTAAGATCGTGTTATAATCTTATCCAGTAATAAGATCTCTTAATTTTAGCAACTTTATAATAAAGTCCTATAATATAACCTCCCATAGTTTCTCCGGTATTTTAATAAGTTATAGCCCTCCGTATAGCTTATGCCTTATTAGTTTATTTCTCTAGCAATCTAGACATTCTTTTATAACCTTTTATGCTAGGTTTTAAATTCTATTAATAATGTACTCCTCTTAAAGTCTTAACACTAAGCCCATAGCTCTATTATGTCCTTAAGTTAATCCCTTATAGAAATCTTCTATAAAGTGCTCTACTATACTTCTTAGGATGTACTTTACTTCTCTGTATTTATATAATATTTCTTCTCCTAGATGTTCTAACTGTTCCTCTAGTTATGCCTTAAAGATTCTTTATGCCTAAAAGCTTCTTAGTAACTCGTAAACTTTATCTAACTTTTCTTAAGTTGCTGCGATTTTTAGATAATTATACCTAATTAATCCGTCTATATCTTTTTATAGTAAAGCCCCTAATGGCTTCTTATTATTTTATAGTTCAGCCTTTTAACTTAAAACATCTACTCATATATTATTTATACCCTTAGTATACTAAATCTTAAAATAGTATTCTATAAGCATCTCTACCCATCTAACCTGTCTTTAGTTAAGTTCCTTTATTATTAGGAATCCTATTAGGTTCTTATAATCCGTTTTAACTATAAATAGTTTCTCTATACCTTACAAAAATGCTCTCTATTCCTTAAGTACTGCAACTATACCTAATAACTCTTTATTATAGATATTATAGTTTAACTCTAGTAGTGTTATCTTCTAACTGTAGTATGCTACTGGGTACTATCTATCTAGATACTTTTATATAAAGTATACTCTTAGTGTAAAGTCTAATACATCTATTTTTATAACCGTCTTTAGTCCTAGTTAATAGATTTTAAGAACTAGCTCTTAGGTAAATAACCTTTTAACTTCTTTAAATAGTTCTTATTACTCCTTTCCCTATACCCATAGTTCTTCTTTCTTTATTAATCGCGTAAATAGCTTAATGTCCTTTAACTATTGCGCTATAAACCTTCTACAGTAATTGCAAAATCCTAAAAATAATCTTAATTGTATAACGTTCTCTAGTTCCTACCAATTCACTATAGCCTTAATCTTCTTTAGATCTATACTAAATTAGCCTAGTTTAATAATAAATCTAATAAAATTGGTCTTCCTAGTAAAGAACTCGCATTTCTTAATTGCTACTAGTATCTATTCTTTCTGTAGTCTCTTTAAAACCTATTTAACGTATTCTCCGTATTCTTCCTTAGTTATTAAGTAGATAATAATATTATTGAGATATACTATAACAAATTTATCCAAGTATTCTCTTAATATATTATTAATACGCTTTTAGAACGTTGCTAGTGCGTTTATAAGCCCAAATTATATAACTAATAGTTTATATAGTCCTTCCTTTAACCTAAAGGCTGCCTTCTATTTATCGCCTTCCTTAATTCTAATCTAATAGTACGCCCATCTCAGATCTATCTTTATAAAGATTTGCGCGTTACCTATCCTATCTTAAATTTCGCTAATTAAGGGTAAAGGATACCTATCCTTTTTGGTAATGCTATTTAACTGCCTATAGTCAATACACAGCCTTAGTTTGCCGTTCTTCTTTAGTACGAACAGTACTAAATACCCCGCTAATAACTGCGATGGTCTAATATATCCCTTTTATAAATTTTCTTAGATAAACTCTTTTAATGCTCTACCTTCTTCTTTAGTAAGCTTATAGATTAGAAAGAACCTTAGACTTATTCCTAGTTCTAACTCTATCTTATAATCCTATACTATATACTCTAACAGCTTTTTACTCTCTAGTAACTATAGTTTTTTGCCGTACTTATAATATCTCTTTAGTATATAGCTTAACCCTTTCTCTATTTCTTTATAGGTCACCCCTACTTAGTACTATACTATCTTAGCTTTTTATTATATTTTGCGGTATTAAGTGTCTCTAATATCGACCTAACCTATAATCTAATTAATCTTTAGATTATATTCCTATAACTAAGGCATTCCTAATACTGCCTTATTATTCCCCAATGGTAATATATTAAAAGACATCTTAACTTATCTTCCTTTAATAGTTAACTAAATAGGTCCTATTTTAAGATTAATAATGCCTCCTCCGTAGGCTATCAGATCTCCTAAAATTATCACTAATAGGTAAAAACACTCCTTCTTCCTATGTAGTAACCCCATTCTTTTAACCACTACTAGTAAAATATAGTTCCTTATTACTCCACTATCTATTAATGCCTTAAACTGTTAATCTTGCCACTTAATTTATAAATTTAGGTATCGTCCTTAAATTCCTTTAAGGGTTTAAGGCTCTACCACTGGTTCCCTTTAGTCCTATAGGCCTCTGCTTTTCCTAACTATTAGCTGCTTAATCCTATTTATACTTAGTCCAACTTAGGCCAATACTTAGTTCGCTTTTTGTCCTTAATATACCATAGACAGGTATTCTCTAGACATTCCTACTATTATCGTCTATCTAGGCATTCTTCCATAAGGAATCTTCCTAGCTAAAGTATTAAGTCCCCTTATTCTTAAACTTCTATTAAATGCCAACTATATATATACTTAGCATTTTAATATTTTACCTTATCTGTTAACTAATATATCCTTACTAGATATTTCCAATTTTTATTTTTTGGTGTTCTATATATATTATACGCGTTATTTATATATGCGATCCACGCTAACGTATAATATACTTAGTGTCTTAGGTTAACTCTTAGCTTATCCTTATCCTTAAGTTTAAACCCTTCTTATATTAATCTAAGCGTTATAACTTTATTTACAGGTACTAAGATTCGTCTTTCACTTCTTTAATCCTCTAATTATTCCTCTAGATCCTTTAACGTTATAATTAAGGCTCCTTTAATGTAAGTTATAGCCTTTTCCGTAATTAGGTGGTCTTAGATAACTGTTTTATCTAACCACATATAGAAATCTTCCCACTTATCGTTATATCGTTGTCTATACCACTTTTAGTACAACTTTTAGAGTATATACGGCTTATTCGTAAGGAAGTATTTCCTTATTACTGCGTTATAACAACCTTTTATGTATCGTTCTTTGAACCTAGTTAGAATCCCTAAATCCTCTTCTTATTCCAGTTCGGTAAGCCACTTAGCTCTTAATATGCCTATTTTAGGCCTATTAATAGTCCTTTATATAGGTACTCTATCCCTTACACGTCCCCCTATACTAAATCTCTTATCTAGTTTCTATTCTTGCTATAAGGTAATTCTTACTCTAAATTCCTCTATAGTTTCTTTCTTATCGCGTCTTATAAGTGGATCCCTAAAGTTATCTTACTTCTTAATCTCGTTAATAGTCCTTATTTATATGCTAAAGTCTTAGTCCTATAGGATTCTCAATTCTAAGCTTGCTTCTAACTTAAGCTTTACTCCTGCCTTAGTCTAACTAGGCTTAGGTGTTCTTATCTTATTTTAAGAGTCTTAAATCTTACTTATCTTATCTTAAGAATCTTATGTCCCTGGGAATCTCTATCCCAAGCTTATTTATATATTCTTAAACTAAGCTACTGCCCTGCTCTATCGGTTTTCGTCCGTTATAGGTCCTTGGGTCTACCTTATCTCGTCTTAAGAGTCTTAGTCGTCTCTTATCTCATCTTAAGAATCTTAAGCCTTTAGCCTTTTACCTTTATTAAGTAATAAAGTAGTACTAGCAGTCGTCTACTTACTTAATCTCTTTAAGATACTCTTCCTTTTGTCTTATAAAGCAATAGATGCCGTATCCAACGGTGTTATAATACCCGTTACTAAACCTTACTTTATAGTGGTCTTAGTTTCTGCTTCTAATATAACTTCTTTAAAGTTTACACGCTCCTAGTAAGCTGCCTTTATTATTTTATTATCTGCAAATATTTTGCCTGCATTAAACTTGTTATCTTTAATATCTAATCTACGCGATAGTTTATTAGTTCCTCTATACTCTATAGGGTTTAGCTTCTATAGCTAATAGCTTACGCCATACTTAGCGTCTTTATAAATTTGGCATGCGTTATTATAACAAAACGTAAAACTTCTAATTAAATACTCTTTTATTCCTCGCAGTATACTATCGTCCCTCTATACGTATATATCTTCTACTAGTCTGGTTCCCTTTATTATATAATAACTTTAACTATCTTTATAATCCCTCGCGAAGTAACCTTATTTCCTATAATTTATATAAGCTCCATTTCTAAACCACTAATTTTACTATAGAGTCCGCCTAAACATCTTCTGCTACTAAGATCCCTAGTTTAGCCTCTGCTCCTTAGTCCTATAATTACTAGATCCTTAACCTTTAGGTTTTTATAGTTTCTTATTCCCTCTCTTATAGGCTTCTTTAGTACTACTTAGGTCTATTAGCTCTACGCTATACTATAGTTTCTAACTTAGCTTTAGTTATTGCGTACTCTGCGTCTTATATAACTATAAAACTCTATCCTAGCCCTTCTTAGCCTATTCCCTTTAGTAGATCTAATTATTAATCTTAATTACTTAATTTATTAATTCCCTTAGGGTATCCGCATCTTCTATTAGGATGATCGCGTCCTAGACTTTAGCCTTAAGTCCCTATTTATACTATACCATAAGCGCCTTATTATTCCACTTAACTTATATAGCTAGCGTTTAGAATTATATTATATACTTAATTACTAAGGTTTGTTACGTAATATCTTAGAGTTTTCTTTCCGCTATAGTCACTACCTCCGGGTCTCTAAACATTTATATAAGTCGCTCTGTAAATCCCTCCCAACTTAAGAATATAAACTATACCTCCTAATTAGTAGTCGTTATTCTATTTACCTATATTTCTATAAGGTAAGGCTTAAACCACTTAAGTGCCCTTCCTAATAGGAATAGTCCCGTATAAGCTATTCGATCCATAGGTATTAGTAGTTTTACTCCTTCTTATATAACCTTAAAGTGCATTTATATAAGGAATCCTTTAAGCTTTAACCTTTTTCCTGAAAATCTCTTAATTAATAGTAACTTAATCTTTGCTGCCCCTATCCCATTAATCCTTTATTTAAGCGTTATATTGTTTTCTATTAACTAGTTAACTATCTCTTATAGCTGTTTAACCGTTACAGGTTGTTATAAGTCAGTATCTATTATACTAGTGTCACCTCCTAACCTTAAAGTAGTTGCCGCCGTTAATGGCGTCGTAGTAGCTGCTTTTGGTAGCATATTGTTTAACTTTCTGTATTTAATACTATAACTAGGTAGTAATTATATAACGGAACCTTGTAGTAAGTACTACGGTGGGCTCGTTATTAGGCTAGGTATATAGGTAATGCAAATTAAAGTTAACAACGTAATAATAACTGGTGGAGTGGTTGCCTAATAGATTAACTCTAATTATATTCTAAGAATCACTACAAAGAAGGAACTGTCTAGGTAGGGACTGTAGTCCTTTAAATATATAACCGTACTCCTAAGAAACCCTTCTTATACGTAATATACGTGTGCTCTATCTGCTCTGTTATAGATCCTATAGATTATATAACGTAACTCGGTTACTATTCCTCGTCATATAGTTCTACCGGCTCCATACTAGACCGTACTTATATTAACCAGCTAGCCTCTTCTAACTCTTCTCCAAGTAGTCGTAGCATTATACTTAAGGCGTTTATAACAATGCCTAGATATCTATATCCTTTGGCACGTATTATACCTTAATATATAGTCCTTAACTTCTTTAAATATTCTATCCTAAAAGTATTTCTTTTAAACGGCCTTAAGGGTTCTATTAGCACCGTAGTAACCCCTAAGAGGGTTATTATAGAAGACCTTTAGAATTTCATCTTAAATCGCTTAGTCCTTTAGGATATATACAGCACCCTTAAAGCGTAACAGACCCTTTTAGTCTTGCTACTATAGCTTCTTAGTAACTTCGGCTAAGTTAGTCTCTACTATATCTTTCTACCTCTCCCTAAAGGCGAAGGCGTCCCTTTATTAAGCTTAAAGAAGAAGATTTAAAAAGGTTTTATATAAATCGCTTATTTCCGTTTTACCTGCTACTATTATAAACTTAAGGTATAGTACGAGACGTTTTAAACTATTAGTACTAGTAGATTCTCCTACCGTTATATAGTATGCTATACTACGGATAGGTATCTTACCTATCCCCCTTAGATCCGAAAACTCGCAGCTAATACGCCGTTAAGTTAAAGGTGCCGCGATACCTCTAGCACATCCTATAGAATTCTCGCTAATTCTAGGGTACGCCAACTTTATAACATTTGCTTAGTCTATAACCTAATCTATAACTATATCCTACAGCTCTACAATTATATTGCTTTATAGCTGTATTACTAGGACCTCTACCCTATTACGAAATTCTATAGTTATAGGAAAAGAATCTTCTTTTTTCTTAAGCAAATTTTGCAATATAGGGATTATTTCCCCTATACTGTCCTAAATCCTCCCTATCTTATAATCCAGACGTCTTAATAACCTATTAGCAGGATTTATCTTTCCTAGGCGGTATATAATTTTAAAGTCGTACTACAATAGTGCCTTTACCCATCTCGCTTATCGACCGCTTAACACCTTTATAGTTATAAAGTATTTTAGGTTATTATGGTCTATAAGGACTTTAATAGGATAATTGCTTCCTATATAATAATATCGCTAGTACTTTATTACTGCGATTATCGCGAGCAGCTTCTAGTTGTGTATTATATAATACTACTTTATAAGGGTTATTTTCCTTAACCAAAACGCCATAGGATACTATTCTCCGTCTTTTAATTAAGATATAATTGCCCTTAGGGCAAAGCCGAATGTATCCGTTTTAAGGTATATATATAGCTTTTAGCAGAAGTATATTAGGATAGGCGCTAACGTAAATAAATCCTTTAACCGGTCTATTGCCTACTTAGTAGCTTTCCTAAATATAAAGGGTCCTAACTTCTTGCCATTCTTAGATCCTTTTAATAGATTAGTAATTGGGAGTATTACTTATAAATAGTAAACAATAAACCTTTAGTAAAAGTTCGCTGTGCCTAAGAAAACCTATACTTCTTTAAACGTTATAGGGTATAGCTATTCCCTAATAGCGTCTACCCGGCTTTTCTCTATTAATACTCCATTAACGCTAATAATAAAGCCTAAAAAATTAATGCTAGTAATATAAAAAGAGTATTTTTTTAGGTTTATATAGAGCTTATATTCCCGCAGTCTTTCTAGTACTATTCGCACGTAGTGCGTATATGCTTCGTAGTTATTAAAGTAGACTATAATATTATTAAGGTAGACTATATATATTGTATCTAATAGGCCCGATAATGCCTTATTAATATAGGCCTAAAATATCGCTGGTGCGTTAGTGAGCCTAAATAGCATTACTAGGTACTTAAAGTGGCCGTACTATATTTAGAACGCCGTTTTCTACTTATTACCGGCTTTAATCCAGATTTAATAGTATATATCTTTTAGATCTAGTTTTATAAATATCTTTACGCCTAACAGCCTGTTAATAAGCTCCCCTATTAAGGGTAGCGGGTAGTAATTCTTTATAGTAATCCTGTTAAGCGCCTAATAGTTAATATAGAGGTAAAGGGTCCCGTCCTTCTTCGGTATAAATATAATTAGTACCCCTACTAGGCTTATAGAGGGCCAAATCCATCCTTTCTAAAGATTGTCTACTATATACTAATATAATACAGCCAGCTTGTTTTCTAATAAGTTATATAGTAGTCTAAAAGGAGGTTACTTATCCCCTATGTTTATCTCATGCTTAACTAATATAGGGTTAGGTAAGGTTTATGCAGCCTCTTTATTAGAAACCTCTTTTAGGTCTATATATTCCTATAAAATCTCTAGTTCCTTAACTACGTATAGCCAGACATCTAAAAATAAATACCCTATGTTTTTATTCTTAGGGTTAAGAGTGGCATATATAGTATATACCCACCCTTTTTCTTATATATAGCTTAGGAAAGTCTCTTAATCCTTAACTATAATGCGTAATTAAGACTTCTAGTATTAATATAAGGCTAAAGGCTAATTAATGTCTGGGTTAACTTAGTAAAGCTATAAATATCCTAAAATAAGGTTATACCCCTTAATTTCTGCGGCGTAGAAGCGTATCTCCTATATATCCTATAGACTGTTACGGTCTTAGCTAGTAACAAAAAATGTCTATTCCCCGTAGCGCGGAATCCAGTAGCCTCTAATACTTTAAATAGTGCGCACCTATAAGCCGCTAAGGTCTAAATCTAATTCTTTTACTAGTAATTAAGAAATAAACCTTATACTTACGCCGCTATCTATAAGGCAGTCTTACATTACCTATTTATTATTAACTTAAATAGAGACAGAAATAACTATGCGGTAGTTTACTTCTTCCTTCTCTTACTGGCCTAGTGTAAGGGAGTAAAGATCTACTAGGCTATCTCTTTTCCTAATTAGGCCAACTCTTGCTTCTTCTACTAGCAGAAGTAGCTTATATAGCCCTTCTTACCGCAGTTATAATAGGTACATATCTCCCAGTTTCCTTCCTACGGATTAGGTCTCTACCTATTATTATTTTAGGGTTAACTAGCGTTGCTTTAGGGCTGCGAGGCCTACTCGCGTTATCCTTCCGTAAAGCGGTTAGGTCGGAATCTGCCCTTATTATTAAAGCTAGGTCTAGTCCTACGCTCTTTATTATTAGCGTCTCGTTTCTTTTACTTACCTAAATAGTCTCTTTTAGCATTCTTAATCCGAGTAGCTTTAGAGATAAGCTTTTCTTAAAAGGTAGGAATTTCGCCCTTCTCTTATATAGCCTGTTAAATCTTAGGTTATAGCTTAGTAAGTAGCTAGTGAAGTTATATAGCGTTATCCTATAGATCTAAGTAGGGTACATTATCTTCTAGTTCTTCTAAGTAGTTTATAAACTAGACCACAGTCTAACCATCCTGCTGTTTAGCGTTATAGTATCACTAGTTATAGTCCATCCCTTAGTTAGTAGGGTCTTAGACCTAATTAACTAACCAGGTCCTAAGTTCGCTAAATTTAAGGGGTATAGTAAGTTTTTTCTTATAGCGTATTTATAAACTCTTAACGTTGCCACACAGGAAGGTAGAAGTAATTAATGTCTAATTATACTTATTAAAGTAACGTTTTAGATCTAGCTAAAACTTAGTTTTATATTAACGGATAAAATAATTATAGTTCCGGAGACTATTACTATAGTACTTATTAGGTTCCTTTATACAAAATTTAGGTTTTTCTAATATTACAGCGTAGTGTGGCGTTACCTCTTTAAGTCCGCTTTATGTCTAGGGTGTCTATACTTCCCCCAATTGTCCTTACAATTATTCTTAGTAGTCTTAATATACTTATCTTAATTATATCTCTAACTCCTTTGTTTTTTATAGGGTCTTATATAGCGATTACTCTAATAACTCCCTAGCGGTAATTGTTTTTAAAGGTCTTATAAGGTTAGACGGACTAGCCGTGGCTTCTTTATAGGAAGAGGGAATGCGCTCCTCTAGGGAGACTCTTTACGCCTCTTACGGTAAGGGCGTTGCTTTATGGGGTATAGGAGTATAGTCCGTTATTATTAATTAATAGCCGTACATTCCTAACGGATTATAAGCGATTAAAATTATAAGAGGCCAGCCTAACCGGAACGTATAATTATCTAATTAATAGTATTACTGGTAAGTAGAAGGTAAGTTAAAGGTACGTTAAAGGTAAGTAGAAGGAAGAATAAGTTTTATATATTAAAGGATAAATGCTTTTAACCACTTCTATTTAGAGACTAATCGCTAGTTCTTCTTTAGAGGGGAATTAGCTCCCTATATAATCCTTCTAAGACGCTAGTAAAACCCTTTACCCCTTATCTGTCTAACTATGTCTTCTAGGACGTAGATGGAATATAGATAAGACCTCCTTCTATCTTATCTAATATGTACCTTTTAGGGAATTCCGTTACACTTATATACTATTTCTTTATCTATATCTATAGATAGTAGAGGTATTACTTTATAGATAAAATATATAATTCCTTTTTTTCTAGTTACTAGATATTCTGGCATTATAATATAGTCTATTACCTCTTAGATAATAACTTAGTGCTTATTATTAGAGCTAATAAGTACTTTATGGTCTTAGAGTGTGCTCTAGATATTCTTAGTATATATATAGCCTATATATAGAGTTATACGTAGTCTTACCTTAGAGAGACCTATATAAAATAAAAACCGCTATTATATACTATCTTAACCCTTACCCTTCTTGCCCTCCCTACCCTCCTTATTTTTAATACTCTCTCTACTAATTATATTATCTTAAGAACTATTATCTTTATATTTAATATTAGGTACACTCTAGTATACCTATATATCCTTAGCATATATATAATATATAATTGTGTATACTAACTTATAAACCGTTTAGCCACCCTACTATACTCTTATTTACTTTAATATAGTTTTTACTTATTATTGGTATAGTAAGGTATATATAAATGCGGTTGTATATATATAGGTATAGATATATATATATATCTGTGTCTATATCTCCAGGTATATATAGAGCATATACTTTTAATATTTTAGTTTATATGTTCGCTTAAGTCAAATGTGGCTACCGATGCGCGTTCTGTATGGGTAAAAGTATAATACCGCCGACCTTTTTCCGGGGGCTCCATCGGTGACCACGCTCAGCTTTTGCCGACCCCTATCGGTGACCACGTTCAACGTGTCCGAGACCACGATCAGCTGCGACTCGCAAAATTATAGGAGGGTCGATTTAAGACTGAAATTTTTTTTTACCTTTTTTAATGCCCTACCTCCACCCTAAATAATATATTTTTAAATATCTAATCGATTATATAACTAAAGCTATTTTTTAAGAAGGTAATTGTAGGGCTATTTGTAGAGACGTTTATAAAGACGTTTATAAAGACAATTATATAACGTCTAGTGCTGCATTAGCTAGGGACGCGTTGGTGTTTACCTAAATACTAGAAGCGCGTAGCTTGTAAGGAAGTGGTATTCCGATTATAAAAAAGTAATCGATTATAAAGGAGACTGGTCTAATATAACTCGTCAGCTTATTAGGTTAAATAGGTGTTATTAGGGGGTTAAATATACAAGTGAAAGTGTCTCTTATACAAAATTGCGAAAATTTGAGTTAAGCTTTACTAAAACTCGCACTAAAGGCCCTTAGACGGCAGGGCAAACTTAAGCTGATTGGTTAAAAAAGTGGCGTTTTTTTGGATGGAAACTAGTGATATTTTAGTATTAGTGAGTGCGCCTTCAGTTTGCCCTTGCCGTCTGAGTCGCTTACTGAGATAAGACCTTGCTTAAAATCGTGCACGACGACGGCCATAAGGCTGATGATGACTTCCTAGCATCGCAGCGGGACCCTGATGGTTGGTTATAGGCCATTTATAAGTTTTGACAGTGGTACAAGCTTGATGGTGGTGCTGTGGATAAGGACTTCTGCTATGCTATGAAAAGAAGGCTCTCCGCAAATTAGGCGCGCAGGCGATGATGCGAACGTATTTTTTGAGTTAGAAGGGTTTCTTATGTTCACGAGTGGTTACAGCATACGACTTTTATAGAACCATAGGAAACACTGATGTGTGCATATAGTCTAGGCTGCTTGAAATCAAAGTACCCATCATTTTTCTCGGCACGGTGGGCTTCTTGCCACGCAGGGAGGGACGTTAGGGGATTGAGTGAGTAGGGGATTGGTTAGAGTAGGGGATGAATTCCTATACGGCTTCCATTTGGGCGGCACAGGGCAGCTTCTAATAGGCTAGGGGGTGTTTTATGGAAACATGAGGCCCATACGGGATGGTAGGGTGTGGGGATCTGATAATTTGGCGGAAGATTAGGTTATCCGCTTTCCCGGGTTTATTTAGCCTAGGCGACTCGCCCTGCGCTGTTTTACATGCGTTTCGACCAAGGCTGCTGCCTGGCCTTAGCCGCCCGAAAACGTATGACCCGTTGTAAAGCTATCTACTCTGCCAATACCTTCGGATCCTTCTGTGCTTGCTGGAGTATTATCTTTATCCTAGAATATAGCTCCAGATCATCCTTCTCCTGCCTTCTACCGTTTGGAAATACTACTTTCCGGAGTCTATTAACCTAAGGTTTTAATGACTAGTAGTACGGTGTAAAGTACTCCTCCGCTGTTTTAATAAAATCCCCTTTATAGGCTACGCACCCCTTTTTCAACTCTGCTAGCTCTTTAGTGTCTATATAATTCCACTTCTTAAACCTTAGGATAGGCTTGCGCTCCTTATTTAGACCCTTATAATAAATGCATATCCAGAAAAGTACCCAGAAGAACGACTCTAGATTATGCCTAAAGGAATATATCTCGCCTAGGAGCACTCCAATCGCTATAAACGCTCTTATACTGGTCTTGCCCCGCGCTCCTAAAGGTCCTTCCCGCTGCTCTTTAATTGTAAGATTAAAGTCAATTAAGAATACCGGCTAAGAAGGATTGTTGTCTTCCTCGTTCATTATTAGGTTGCCTATTAAAACGTTATATTAGATAATGCCGGCCCGCATATATAAAGACTTATACCCTTTAATACAGCCCTTTAGTGCAGCAAGCATTGCAGCCTAAGAGCTTGCCTTGTAAAGAGGCTTCCTATAGTCACTAATAATAACGCGTTAATGCACGCGATTTTGCTTAATAGGGCGCTTAGTTAGAGAGGTCGAATACGGGCGCTTATTAGGCGGTAATGGGGCGCTACAACTAGAAGACCTCTTTCTGCTAAAACTTTAACCTTTTCTTATACTGCCTTGCACTCCAGCCAGTCTTAAAGGCATTATTAAGCCTTCTAGCTTATAGTTTATCGCTTTGGTAATATCCAGCCCCTTATAGATATTAAAGATATTATTATCTTATCTACCTATATAAACAGTCCTATGGTAATAGTACCTAGCTATATTAACTACTCTTTTCTCTACTACCTTACGCAGTAGTATACCTTCTTCCTCGCGTTCTGGGTACTGCTATAAGTCTTTAATAACGAGGGGCATTTTAGAGCTATCCCCTTCGCGGTATACTTTCTAGCAAGTAGTCGCTTAGCTAGCAACTGTTAGATAATCTATATTCTCTGTGGCGTAGGACGTGCACGAGTTACGTGCACGGGTCACGTGTATTGTAAATATCTTCGCCTAAGCCCAGGGACCCTTGTTGGAATTATAAGGTCATGGGGTTATAGCGGAGCTATCTTGAGGATCTAATTGATGATAGAGATAACGCAGACGATAAATATTGATTGATTTGTGATGTAGTAGATGCGGTTGATGTCTATATAGATTGCATGCAAAGCTCGACCTTGTAATGTGTCCAGAGCTTAGTTAGCACCTCTCGCTTAATTCTGACACTCCCCTATGCTAATAACGCTCTCCTCGTCTGTCCCAAATAGGCAATTATAAAGCTATTCCCAAATTACCTTATAAGCGCCATTTGGCCTGCGTATAGAGGGAAAACCTAGTAGGCGAAAAACCTCTATCACTTGCTGTTAGTTACCGATTCCTAGCGTTATACAGTGCTTCGTAAATTGGTCAATTAGTAGCTGTTTCGTGAGTATGTCTCCTGGCTGATCTTTACCTAATATATATACTACTTTAAGTTGACCTTGCTAAACTATATCGTTTTATATAAAGAGGTATCGAGTCTTAATATGCTTAGCTTTCTGGTGGTATTTCGTATTGTATAAAAGGTCGACTGTACCCTTATTGTTATAGTAAAGCGTAGGGATAAAAGGGTTATTGTTGTCGTCGTCTCTCTCTCCTAGATCTCTCGTTAGCTTCTTAAGCTATACTGCTAACTTTGCTCCTTCTAATGCCGCCATAATCTCTACTTCTATTAAGCTTAATACTATTAACTTCTATCTTTAAGCCATCCAGATTACCGCTCCCCTATAGTATACAACTACTACACCTTAAAATAATATCCGATTGTATTCCGTTCCCTATATAGCATTAGTAAAAATACTATAGCTAGTAGGTAACGTAAGCTTGCATAAAGGTAGGTAAATCTCTTAATTTAAGTAGGTAATTCCTATTTTAAGAGTGCTATTTAGATATCGTAGTAGCTGCTTACTTAATCGGTAATATAATTCTCTTAGTGCTGCCATAAACCTAGCTAGCTGACTGACAGCATAGCTGGTATTAGAACGCGTGTAGTTTAAGAGGTAGATTATAGAGCTAATAATTTGTTAGTAGACTATCGTATCGTTATACTTAAGGAGGCTTTCAATATCGGGCTTTAAAATAGTACCTGCTGGTATTAGTAGCTTAGCCGGATTGCAGTTATCTATTTTTAGTCGTTTAAGTAGCTTCTTAATGTACATCGTCTGATGTAGCTTAAGGGTTCGGTTCGTACGGTCTTGATAGATTTGGAAGCTTATAAATACTTCTACAAGACCTAGGTCTTTGTATCTCTATTCTCTTAAGATTCTTGTCTTTGTAATATTAAGGTGTCTGCGCTTTCCTACAATTAGTATATCGTTAACGAATAATAAGATATATACTTCATTTCCTATAAAGAGATTAAGGTCAGCTTTAGCTAATTTCAAACCTATGCTCTTAAAGAACTTCTTAACCATCTGAAACCATTCTCTTAGTGCCTGCTTTAGGCTATAGAGAGACTTATTCAGCTTTAAGTAGGCGTCTTTTACCTCCTTAAGGTTAGGTTTAAAGTCTTTTAGTAGGTTAGAAATCTGCATATAGATCTATTCTTACAACGGCGGGTTTAAAAATACAGTCTTAACGTTAATATAGTCGAGCTTAAGGTCCTTAGCTGCTACCTTTACTATTAGGAACTTAAAGGTGTCGTATTATATAACAGACGTAAATATCTTAAAATAATCGATGTTGGGGGTCTGCTTGTCTCCCCAAATATATAGTCTTGCCTTCTTACGGATTACTTCTCCCTTAGCGTTATACTTGTGCTTTAGAACTAGCTTACTTAAAAGCAACGACCTTCCTTCTAGTACTCTCCCCCTTATAATGGTATAGGTATGCATTCTCTTAAAAGAGAGAAATTCTTTAAAGATAGCTTTTATCCAGCTAGGAGCGTCCTCCCTTAAGGCCTAATCTAGCTTAATAGCATTAAAAGGTGCTATAGGTGCTCCTATAGAGGTAGTGTTCTTAGCTTCTAGGTAGATAGCTTTTATAGCTATTACTAACTAAACCACTATATCGTTAAAAACCCTTATTTGCGGTAACCTTCCAGACCTTATTCTCTGCGCATAAGGAATGCGTATTGATGTACTTTATACGGGCGTCCCACCCTTTACATTACCTTATAGATTTAAGCGTCCTACTTAATCTTAATCTAGGCTTCCTACTTAATTTAAGTGGCCTACTTAGTCTTAACCTAGGCTTCCCACTCGGCTTAAGCGGCCTACTTAGTTATTATTTAGCCTACTCTTAGTTCTTATAACTAGAGTCTTTATTAGCGCGTTTAAGGTAGTAGGGGGAGGTATAGATTAGCTTGTAACTTAGCTTATAGCTTGCACCTAAGGTGCTCTATAAGGGAACCTATACTCGTTTACTTTAGTATCTCTAAAGAGCTTAATTACTTGCGTATATAGGTTTATTATTTTAAATTAACTACTCCCTTTTAATCCCATAAAAATGTAGTTAGGTTTTATCCTTAAGTTATACTTTCTAGGGTGTTTCTCTAGCGTATTAATTGGATTAGTGTGACACCTAAAGATAACGAGGTTCTTAAGATTAGGGACTTGTCGGGTGTATACCTTATAGGGTATAATAGTACCACTATACTCGTTGTTAAATAGAAGTGCTAAGGTTGGTACTCGATTCTTAATCCAGATAGCGTATTTAACTACGTAGTACTAGAGTTTAATTAGTATATTTCCTTAATATAGAAGTGACCTTGTTTTGTAGTCGACCGTATAGATTATATGTTTGATCGCGCTATTAAATGAGTGCTTATATGGCGGACAAGGTTTAAAATTAATACCTTAAGATATTAATTCGTCTTAAAATCTACGGCTAAACTCCCCCTTTTTATTATCTGCTTAAATCTAGACAGCTTTATTACTAGTAAACCTCTCTACCCTTACAATAATCTCCTTAATATACGGTAGTACCTCTTTAGTTTATAGCGTTTTAAGAGGGATAATCTAAGTATAGCGTGTGGCGTCGTCTAGGGCTAGTAGGTAGTAGTTATAACCTTTAATTAATATACTGATTTGTCCCGTAGTATTAAAGTATAGTCCTTAACTAGGTACCTTCTCGCACCTAATTATCTTCTTACTTAGTATTTTTTATATCTTCCCTACTAGACAAGCTTCGCACGTACTCTTACTAACTAGTACTACTATCTTTTTAAGCTTTATACCTAGTAAGGAGTGCTATAGCTTAAATAGGTTGCTATAATTTGTATATCTAGTTTAGCGGTACTATAGCTCAGCATCTGTTTTACTAACATTTAGTTATAAATTATATACTTCTACTATCGTATTAAATGCTTCCTAATGCTCTTATAGTACGTAGAGGTTATTCCTTATAATAGCCTTAAATGTCGCCCCTAATCTATACTCGCTAGTAGCTTAATTGTTTATATTAAAGGTAATTAAGTAGCCTTCCTAAGTAAGAGTCCTTACTAAGATTAGCTTAATCGTCTTAAACGAAGGTACAAGCTAGACATCTTTTAACCTTAGGCTACCAATTTAGACTTAACCGTAGCCTATAGCAGGGATAATAGTCCTATTCGCAGTACGGACCTATCTTAGCGTATTCCATCTCTTTAAGTATATTAGGTCTAATTAGTTATTAGTAAAGTACTTAGTTGTACCTAAGTTAAGAGCCTAAGCTAAAGACGTTGTTATAAGTACGTTTAGGGTTAGGGTTAGGGTTAAGGTAGATTAAATTGCTATCAAATTCTTCCTTAGCTATTACTATATTCCCTACTTCCTCTACCTTAAGAGCACCTTAATCTGTCTTCTTGGTATTATTAAATTAAAATTGTCTAAGTAGGGGACAGTCCTTCTAGTAGTGACCTTTCTAATAGCATATTTTACACTCGTCTCTTTCTAGTTATCTTAGCTCCTTGCTTACTTAAGACGACGAGCTATAGCGATAGCGCGATAAGAAATAATTGAATCTACTAGCACAACCTCTGCCCCTTATTTAACCTTGACCTCGGTTTCCCCTTCTCCCCTTAGGTTTGTCTTTCCTCTTGTGTATAAGTACTGCATTTTATACTTGTATAGGGAGAGCAGTCTCTTGCTCCTAAAGAAGGGTAATACAGCTCTCGAGGTCTCGTTTGTCTCGTAGGTACTAGGTTTTCGCATTCTGCTATATAATATCGCTTAGGAGGGCCAAGAGAAGCTGCTCTTTGATATCGTCGTTAGTAAGTGCTCGAGATATTAAGGCTAGATTATTCTTAAATTAATTTAGTATATAAAGGAACTTAATGATTCGCATCTTTATAGGGTCAAATGTAGTGCTATAGAACTCCCTGCGAAGTCTAGAGATGTAGACTTTATTATTAGCCTTATTAAACTTCTTTATTCCTTCCCACATTCCCTAAATATTGTACGCCTTTATTATCGCACGCATCTCTTCCTGACGGTCGTCTCCTATCGAATTATAGATGATCTTATTTGCTTCCCCTCGTCTTCTTCTCCTATTAGCTGAATTAATTCAAGCTGGGTCTTCTATACCAGTGACGAAATCCCATCCTTCTGCTATAATTAGGGCTGCCTTGCAGGTACGCTTCCAGTCTGCAAAGTTATCTCTATTGAAAATGACGATTTTACCGGCCTTGTAATCGTACGTAGGTGTCGTTGAGGTTGAGGTAGAGGAGGTCATTTTAGGGGTCGATTTTTGAGTTAGGAGAGGTGTTGCTACCCGGGCTTATAACCTGTTGGAATTACAAGGTCATGGGGTCACAGCGGAGCTATCTTGAGGATCTAATTAATGATAAAGATAACGCAGACGATGAATATTGATTGATTTGTGATGTAGTAGATGCGGTTAATGTCTATATAGATTGCATGCAGAGCTCGACCTTGTAATGTGTCCAGAGCTTAGTCAGCACCTCTTGCTTAATTCTGACAACCCTAGGTCAAGACACCATGAAGACACGATTAAGATCATCAATCAATCAACCCATTTTATCAATGAATAGCTCTATATGAGTTATCTGACAGTTATAAGCCCGGTCCGCCGATACAAGAAGCTATTTAGCTATCACTTAATTATTTAAAGAAATTTTACCTCATCGTCAGACTCTGACACCTCATTGTCACAAGACGACCCTGATCGAAATCCTACCTCAATTGTCACAGGACGAGATTCTACGAGATTCCACGAGATTCCACGAGATTCCACGAGACTCCACCTTAATTGTCAAAGGACGATCCTAACGACAAGGACGATCCTGCTGATAAGGACAATCCTGACGACGAGGACAATCCTAACGACAAATTCTATCTCAATTCCCATCTGCCTATCAGTTAAATGACTCCACCGACTACCTTATCAAACACGATCATCCTTAATAAGCCAGAAGACTGGGAACAATGGCTATGGCAACTCCAAGCCCTCATAGATCAGCAAATTTGGGCCCACGTTAACCCAGCTACAGAAGCACCTCAAGAAGGTCTACTTAAAAAACCACCTCATCTAAAGGTTATAGATTTTAATAAGAATGCAACCTTATATATATAGCTCTCGTTAAATTAACAGAA